>Ga0098059_1000976_pt1 | contig 15037 bp, 18 predicted proteins | sample 20_taG_FD_92580 | JGI IMG/M metagenome (GOLD analysis project Ga0098059, IMG submission 92580) | Marine viral communities from the Subarctic Pacific Ocean - 20_ETSP_OMZ_AT15318 metaG | ecosystem: Environmental > Aquatic > Marine > Oceanic | place: Subarctic Pacific Ocean | collected 2015-01-19
CTAAATTGACTTGTAGACATATCTTTTCCTTACCCTGCGTAATTAAAATATTTTGTTAGTGGAATTGATTGCTTAACACCGTAACCAACATTCCCCGCAAAACCTCTGCTCGCACCATTTGTAAAGGCATTGCCAAGACCGAAAGATGAAGGTGGGGGTGTTGGCAATGCGCCAGGAACTTGTGTAATTTGACCTACACCCGAATCCACCGGAACTGTTGGCGATCCCCCCGCACCACCTAGACCACTTGCCATGTTATACATTCCGTAAGCTTGCCCTGCTATTCGCATAGCATCACCTAACGCCATCATTGTTCCGTCTGGTTGAATTGCAGAAGTTTCTAAATCATCGCCAATCTTATCTCCCACCAATTCATCTGCTAATCTGCTCCTGCCAAGTTGTAGTTCATCTGCATAATTGCCACGTTGAGATTGAACTGCATTTGGAGATAAAAATTGCGAATGAAATAATTTTCTAGCATTATTTCTAGCTGATACAGCGGAATTTCTATCATTTTGCAAGTCTGTAAATTGGGCTAACTCTCTACCGCCTAAATTTAAACCTTGCCCGATCTTTACATCAGCATTTTGTTCGGTATCATTAAATGACTTTAAGTTCTTCGCATCTTCCGCACTCATTAACGCTTGTTCTTGCTCCGGCCCAATCTGTTGAGCTACTTGCTGAAATTTTTCTGTCAACTGATTAGCTTTAGCCGTCCGTCTTGCCCGACCCGCCGCCTCAGAATCAAGCCTACGTTTTGTAGCCCTATTCTGTGCAGTAGCAGTTATATGATTCCCTAGAAGGGAAGCCGCAATTGGAAGCGCAACAGCCCAAAAACCCATATCTTTTCCCCTTACTAATAGTTAGACACATTACCACCAGAACCACTTTGAGAATTTTTACTGTAAAGTGATGATGGTCGTGTGCTATTTTGTTGAGCCGCTATTAAACCCGCATTTGCAAGCCCCGCCTGTACCGCACGTTGGTCATTAATTTCTTTAAATAGAGTTCCAACATCACCAAATATATTGCCCATTGCCTGTTGGTTTGCTTGTGATATAGCTCTATTTGAGTTACTTAGCAAGTTAGCCCCTAAACCACCTAACAGACTACCCCGGCTAACATCCGATTGGGCTTGCCCTATTAAATTATTCATTAAATTTTGATCGTAAGATTCTTTAGCACTTCTAGCACTTGCAACTCTCTCGGATATAGACCGTTGCCCTTCGGCTATTCTGTCGTCAAGACGAGCTTGAGCATCTACTTGACCAGAGCTTCCTAATAAATTTCTCCGAGACAAGGCAAATTTTAACTCTCTTCTAGCGTCACCAATATCTTGCTCAAAGTCAGGAACAAATCTGTTGCGTACACGACTTTCTATATCAGCAAAAGAATCGAGCCTAGCTTGTGTTGGGTCGTCTGTTCCGGGGTTATAAAACATCCCCTTAACAGCATCTATGTTCCCCGCTATCCTTGCCTTTCTTGCTTCTTCTGCCGCTCTTGCCGCCGCCGCTCCACCATCTCCCCCGCCACCGCCTTTTCCACCCATAGCTAACCTACCTTTCCATATAAGAGTAAATCGTATCCGTTACGGCAAAAGCCTTTCAGCTTGCCCTCATATTCAAGTCCTAAATTAAACTGTAACCATTTTTGTGCAACAGACCTGTAACCAATAGACGAAGCCTGTACTCTATGACAAGTCTTTGCATCAAACATAATATCTATCAAAGATGTTATAAATTTTGTTGTCACCCAAAAATCTCTGTTGGTTATATCGTCTGTTGCCACTAACCATATTGTTGCAACTCCGGGGTTTTCGTAAAAAGTTCCTCCGACTAAAACAGGGATATTCGCCTTATTACAAATTGTGTAATGATCCCCATTCTGAGCCAATAGCTGTTTAATAATTTGTTCTTTTGTTTGAGCCGCTTGTGTTGCAGTAAACTCATCGAAATCTTCCTGTCTCATACGTTGACAAACATAAACGCAATCTTCGGCGGTCATTGGGTAGACCGGAAGATTACTCATTAAAGTGGAGCCAGTGTTTCAAAATATAAACTTATAGCATCTAGCTGAAACTCTTCGTTTGAGTTATTCTTAACTACCGGAGCAATATTTACTCCCGTCAACTCAACAGATGTCATGGTATCGGGCCTAGTATCTCCTGATAATGATATTTCGTCTGTTGTAAAAACATTGCCGTCACCATCCAAATATTTAAACGTTAACCTAGCTGTTCCTGTGGTAACAAGATCAACTCCCCGCCACATCTTTAATACTCCGGGTTGTTTTGCATCAACAAAAGACATTGACATTTCAAACTCGTAAGGCGTACCCGCTGTGTAAGTTCCTGTTGCATCATTAGCAACAAACGCTTTTTCTATTTTAAATGTGTTAGTGGCAACAGACGAAATTGTAAACGTGCCATTATAATTAGTAGTTCCTGATATTGTTACAATGTCGCCATTCGATCTGCCATGCGCCGTATCTGTTACGGTTGTAAACCCTCCTGTCCCGTCTGCATAAGCACTAATGGTTTTTTTGGTTTCATACGCATCTTGAAAAACTTCTTCTGTTATCCGATAAACATTATCACCACTACGAATATAAACTTCACTATCAAGAATAGTCCAATCGTCAATTTCAAAGGGCAATTGATGATCTGACCATGCTGTAATTTTTGCTGATTTTGATATTGTGAAAGCATATATACTTTTTTTAATAGCGCATATGTATTGACCCAATGCAGGGTTAAACGTTGCCTTCGGATTAACAGCCGGAGTCTGTGGAAGCACCCTCTGAATGACAGAATCTATAGGAGAACCAATATCTATTTCAGCTTGCGAACCTGTTAAAACAGACTCGGAAATAGACCTAAATCCAAAATCTGTTAACATATACATGTCTTGAAACAACAGAGCAATACTTCTGTGATACCTTGTGTGTACTCCGGGTAATGACTGTGTAAAAGAATGATTAGCCGGGTCAGGATCAACAGCCCATAACTGGCTACCATCAGCAAAGAACACTACTAAATTTCTTTCTTTATATTGTCCTAATGCTAATGCGTTATCAGAACCTTTCTGCTTCAAGCCAACAGCTAGAAAACCCGCATCACTTGTAGTAGTCCAATCTCTAGGATTACCTGTTGCGGAAAAACGAACAGCATCACCATTCGTAGCCCAAATCTTATTTTCCATCTTTACTACGCCCTTAGTATTAGGGCAGTTTGTATCTGAAATCTTAGAGGGTATAGTTCCGTCAAGATAATGGTGTAAAACAGTACCGTTTGAATATTCTACCGATGTATAAATGTAATCACTAAATACGTCAGCATAATGAACATGGGCAACAGTAATACTTCCCGATATTCCAATCGTCCAAATATCGCCCATTGCATGACCAATTTTTGCGCCAAATGTTACCTGAACACCTTCTTGTAACGTTTGTAGTGTGGTTGTAATAGCCACGCCTGTTGTGTAAGCACCAGAACCTTTTTTCCACTTAAAAGTGTTTGGTATTTTTTCAAAATTTCCTGTCGCATCATTGTTTGAAAAAACTACACTGATTACAAATGTATTAGTAGTAACGCCACTAACGGAGAATGTCCCGTTATAACCCGTTGTACCTGTAATTGTAATTTGATCGCCATTACTTAAACCATGTGAATTTGATGTTATTGTCGTTACGCTTGCCGATGGATTAGGGTTTAACTCCCATTGTCCTGTAGCATCATTAGCAACAAAAGTATCGCTAATGATAAACGTATTTGTCGTTACACCTGATATTGTAAATGTGCCATCATACGAAGTTGTTCCCGTGATGATAACGCTATTTCCATTACTCAGCCCATGACTATTAGAAGTAATTTCTGTTGCGCTACCGCCACCACTTGAAGCCATAGCGGTAATTGGGCCAGTATTTTCCCGCTCCATCTTTGTGATTGCGCCTGTAACAGACCCGTCAATCTCTATAGTAAAAGTTGGATTGCCTGTGCCAACATAACTACCACTAGAAGTTGCATCATTAACACCTGATCCTGTAAATGATGTAGGGTTAACATTAGAACCAGCAACTTGCTTTGGAGTAAAAACCAAACATTCAACTTCCCATTTATCCTCCAGAGTATGTCCTGTTGTAGCCCCAAAAGTAACAGACACACCATCAATTAATACTTGAGCGGAACCAGTGATATTTACACCGGAAGTTAAAATTCCACCTTCTTTTTGCCATTTAAAAGTATCAGGTGATCCTGTTGAATCTATTTCTAAAACAAATTTAGTTTTATCTGTACCGTTAAACGTTCCACTACTAACCAAGTCATCTAAGGCGTTACTCCCAATAGGTCGATATTTTGGCTCACGAATAACATTGGAATGAACAACCGATCCATCAGAAGTAAATGTATTAAGAACACCGCCCGAAGCGAACAGACCTTTGGTTCCGGTTTCTAATGTCTTAATATGCTCTGTGCCACCACGTTTTCTTATGGCTTTACCAGTAGTAACATATCCATTTTTCAATTCCCTTAGCCTATTTGCATCTGAAACCGATGCTCCTTTTCTAAGGTCTTTACCTATACTAAAATCACTATATGTAACAACAGGCATTAAAGATCGTCCGTGTGAGAATGTTGCATTCGCTCATTAAAGTAATGACTAAAACCTTGCCCTGAATTTCTTCTACCGCCACGCACAAATCGCTTTCCACCTTGAGTACCAGATTTAATTCTCCCCAACATTTGTGTTAACTGCTGAGCATAAATATTGGCATCTTGATGACGGTAATGCGCTTTCGCATTTGAAAGAGCAAGCATCAAAACAAGGTCTGCATCTAAAGTTACAAAATCCGTAGAAAGCGAAAAAGCATCTAATCTTTTTACATATTCAGTCTCAATCCGATAATGATTCCCGTCAGGTTGAGGCCAGATTTCCATTTGATCCCGCCGTTCATATCTAAGAGGGCGACTTTTAGGAGTTGCATAATCGTCATGCTGGTATTCAATGCCTTCGATCAATTTCCATCTGTTAGCTGTAGATGCAGTTGTATCACGGGCATTAACCCTTAAAAGACGATCAGGATTACAGTTGTCAGGCCAATCATATAAGGTCTGTCCATCATTAGTAGTAGTGGTATTGGTTTTTACCATTTCTCTAGGTATGTACTCCCAATACAATTGCTCTTGCGCTTGGCGCAAGAATGAATCCATGATTGATCCACCCGGCCCCGCTTGTGATCCAGCCGAAGCATAGCCAAGTCTATCCCGCAACTCTTGTCTTAAAGACCCTAAATTTCGCTTTGTTGGTAATGCCATTAATTAGGCTCCAATTGTCCTTGATCGGCTTTATTTAACAGACTAATCAAAATTGCTTTTGGTGCTGTTGGGGGATGTTTAATTTTTAACTCCCGTAACAATTCACGCAATTCAGCGTTAGTCATAGATTGATAATCCATATTATCTTTATCACTTTCTTCAACTAAAGGAGTAGCAACCTTTATTTGATCCGAGCGATATTTTTCTTCATTGACTTTTTCCATCTTCCGTTCTTCTAGCTTCCCATACACATATTCAACATTGCTTATGTCTGAACCTGTTTTCATTTTGTATTGAGATTGCAACCGGAAATACTCTTCTTCATACTCAATTTCTTCGACTGAATAAATAACAGGATCAGGAGCTTCTACTTGGTATCGCTTCCCTTTTGGGAAAACCAAGTCATGCCTCTTATATACAACTACATTGCCATCACCAAAAACTTGCTCTAAAACAGGTATTTCATGCTCATATATGGTCTTAGCTATTGAAACTTCAACACTTTTAAAGATTGTTACGTCACATTTTTTAGCTTTCACTTCTATTTTCTCCCGAAATAGGGCATATCAGAGTATGCCTTTAGTTAAAATCTCTCAACAGACAACAGATGAGAGGGCCAAAATTCCCAAAAGTAGCTTAAAAAGCTCCCCCAACCTATCTTGGCTGATTCATGGGTCGAATCAGACCCGACCAAGAAAGCCTAAGCCTTTCAGTCGGGGGAGATTAATAACCCGCCCCTAAAGGAGCGTAGTTTACTAAGCTATGGACAATGCGGCATGAGCATTAGCACGGGACATACACATAGCCCCACGCCAAGTTACTCCCCACATATGCTCATAACGATCATAAGGTCGAGGTGGCTTGCGGGAAATTTTACCCTGCCCCTCAATTTCCTTAACGTAGATATAATTAGTGTTAAGGAAATAACACCGTTTAGCCCACGTTCCACCGAGATCATCAAAGGTCGGGTTCCAAATAATTGGTACGCCCTTAAAGCTGATCCGGTCTGTTCCACCTTCTGCATCGAACATAGAACCGTTGCTAATTTGCATGGTTCCGTAAGTCTTCAACAGGAAGTTTCGATAACCGTCAATAAAGTCCGTACCCGCCATAATGTAATTGGGTCGTCCACCATTTTTGGTACAGTTACGCCATTGCGTTTCCATGCCATCAATGATTGTTCCGGTTGTCGTAGTGGTAGTCAATGACAATTGAACTTGGTTTCTCCAGTAAGAATTAGCCGAAACAGAACGGTCAATTCCACCAACAGTGCCAGTAGTCGGGTCTTGAGCAACCAAGTAGTCCAAACCTTCTATGTCATCTGTTGAACCAGAACCATCTTGAAGCAACAGACTATCCATCTGTTCTTCCCAACCTAAGTCAAGAACCTCAATTTGCTCGTTCAATAGATTCGTAAGCTGAACAACTTCGGCTTTGGAATGAACTTTACCTTTCTTATTGTTGTCCGTAACGCTGATACCATTTTGGATCAAACGATCTTCGTCCAACGTGAAACCATCATGCGCTGATCTCCACGGGAATGTGGCTTGCTCGATGGTTGAGCGATTGTTGTATGTAACAACTGTTCGCCCATTAAAGAATGAAAAATTATTTTGGTAGCGATAACGCAATTGAACTACTGCGTTTTGTTTGCCACCGGGCATTGTTTTTTTGCCACCCATTAACTTTTTCAGCCAAACACGTTCTTGGCTAATCTGGTCAACAGGTTTGTTTTTAAGATAGTAGTCAAGAGCAGTTTTACCCGCAATAGACAACTCTTCTGTTGTAAAAGGCATGACAACCTCCTGTCGTTTAGGGTCTTCCGTGACCCCATGCCGTTATCGTTTACTAACTCAGTTCAGACATTATTGCGTCTGCCATCGAACCCGGCGTTGAAGCCCCAACGGACTGACCGCTTGATTGCAATGGTGAGCTAGCTTTTAACTTGCTTTGTTGTACCTGATTTCCTGACATAGTTCCTAACGCATCATAAAGTTGTGCTACAACAGAAGGCCATTGACTTGGCGGGTATTGTTGTTGAATAGATTCAACTTGCCCCATCAAATACTTTTCTTTGGCCTGAAAATCAATATCTGTTTTTTGTCTATTAACCATGTATTCCTCAATAGCTTTAGTAGACTGTTGTATCTCAGATTGATGATTTGTATTTTGCTGTTGCTGTTGAGCTAACTGTTCCTGTTGATTAGCCAAGCGTTGTTGGCTTCTCCTAGCATTAGCTAGCTCTACTGCGTCAGAACGATCAAGCTCGTAGTTGTCTACCTTTTCCTGCAAATCCTGATAGCCGTCTAAAAGGTCAACCCCGCCATCTTCCACCCCGATTTCTTTTGCGAGTCTTTGCATTTCGTTTTTAGCGATTTGGAAAGCTTGCTTTTTTTCATCCGGGCTTTGTGAAGTTGCCATTCGAGCAAAATCCAACAGACCGCCAAACTCTTCGGGTGAAATGCCCGTGTTGGTAATGGTCTTTTGAATCTCCGCAACGACATTTCGTGACTCCTCAAGTTCCTGATCTTTGGATTTATTTGCTTCTACAAGTGAACGGAATCTCTCTTGCGCCTTTGGCTTTAATCCTTCCGGCTCCGAGTACAATTCATCTGCCTTGTCACCGTCTGTTGTCTCCGGCGTTTCTTCCGTTGACGTTTCAAGTGTCTCAGCTTTTTCCGGCTCTTGCTCCTTTTCAGGTTGCTCATCTGGAATCTGTTCAGGCTCACCATCATCTGATAATTCATTGAGGACGGCATCAACTACTGTTTCATCTTCGGTGGATGACTCCGAGTTTTCATCCGATATTGGAGGTTGCGAATCCTCTGTAACGCTTTCTTCTGGTACTACATCTTGTGTTTCCGGTGTCGATTCCGGTACGACATTATCTTCTTGCATAAATACTCCCGTTTCTATGCGGTGAATAAATTATTCCTGTTGCTTATCTTTTTTAGCATTTGCTTCACGTTGACTAATTCTATTAAAGTGATTTGCGTCAGACTGATTTTGATTTGCTTCACGTTGACTAATTCTATTCATCTGTGCGGCTTCCCTTTGCGCCTCAATACCTTCTTGAGTAACTTGCATCTGGCGTTGTTTCATTGCAACATCTGTTTGAGCTTTATAGGCTTTAAATTGCTCTTCCATCTGATCGCCGTCACTATCAGCTTTTGCTTTTTCTGCTTGTGCGTAATTCTTAACAGCCTTAGATTTTGTTTCTTCAATCTCAGCTTTTAGTTGTTCCATCTGTAGCTGTTGTGCCATCTGTTGTTGTTGCAATGCTTCCATTTCTTTAGGATCAGGTTGCTCATTCTGCTTATCTTTCTTGGAAGGTAAAAATTCGTGAACGTCAAATCGCTCATCAAGCCTTCGTAATGTTTCTTGAGCAATAATTACTAGAGATTCAGCTAATTCATCCTGCCCTTGCTCTCTAAGCTGTGATACCCCTTGAATAGCCTCTGTTAATTTAGGTAACAAGAATTGAACCCAAACCTGAGTCTCTTTATCCCTGTTTGGTTTGCCGGACGATCCCGCTTGAATGTTTATACTCAACAGATTAAAAATCTCAGATTTTGACATCTTAGGCCAAATAGAACCATCTATGAGTTTTCCTGTCGGCTGTCCTTGCTCATCTAATTCAGGTTGTGCAGATGGCCCCGCAAGTTCTTCCACTTGTTCAGGAGTTAAAGCTTGAAGCAAAAGTTCTAAAGTATGTTTTGCTACTCTCTCAAACCAATCCTCAATTTCATCTGTATCCGCACCTGTTTGAGTTTGAGAATCCTGAGTTAAAATCTGTGCCTCACCAAGAGTTCTTGATTTATTACTTTGCGGTTGAGTTGCGTCACCGCCACCAACAACACGCTCAAAATCTCTCTCAGTATGGTCTGTTGTATATACAGCCGGATCAATTGGTGGGGGAGAAAAAACATCAATAGAATTTCTAATAGGTTGTCCGGGGTTTCCATCTATCCGAACATTTTCACCGGGAGCGGCGTTACTTAATGATTCCGCATCTGTGTCGGAAACATCACCTCTCCGAGATACCCAATGCGGTATTGATATATCTCTATGACCAGCAAATCGAGTTCTTGCAGAGTTGTGTTCGTCTTGTAATTCCCTCAACAAAAATACATCCGACATAGGCAAAAATTGCCCGTCAACAATATTTATTGCCATAGGTATGTAGGGATACCATTGCTCGCTTACAAATTTAGGCTCAAGTGGTTGTTGTAAAAATTTATCCCCACCATCTGCCATATAATGAATCAGTCTGTTTGTTCTGTCATGTATCTCCCAAATGTGAACAAGAGTTGCATGATCTCCCGTTATATCTGTAGAAGTTGTTCCTTCGGTAGTTTTAATTTTAAACTCTTTAGTTCCGGCTGGCATTTTTCCCCATCTTGCCTTTGCTTTTTCAAGCGTCATCACTATCCGCTCACATAGAAAAGGGGTCTGTTGCCAATCATCAAAGTTTTGAATAGTTGATAAGTCGATTACCATATTTGTTGGATCGACAACATCAATCACCAAGCCCTCGGACACAACAACCATTTCTTCTTTTTCAAGCTGAGAAATAAATTGCTCAAGCTCTAACTTAGCTCTCGCTTTGTTAGCTCTTTCGTCCGGGTCTTGTACCTGCTTTTCAAGAAACTCTAGCTGTTCCTGTTGTTGTCTTGAATCAATAATTTTGTTTCTTATAATAGGGTTAGGCTCAAGTTGGGTCTGATAATATACTTTGACCCAACCTAAGCCTGTAGTCTTGGCTGACCTTAGACATGCTTTGGCCCTCCGCTTCAAGTCTCCGTCATCAAAGTGACGATTAAGAACAATTTCTGCTGTCTTACCGAACAGACGCATTTTCTGAACGCCTTTTTGCGATACAGTCTCAGACGGTCTAATGGCAAACTTAGGGTTTCTTGCATAAACTTGATTCACGCTCCGTCTAATGTGAGCGTGAATCAGATTAGCTCGTACAAGCTCCCCCGACCCATCATCTTCCTGCTCGCCACGAACATACATGCGATCTTTGGCAACAGCTTTTTCAAAACCGCCACCATCCATACTCATCTTAGCCAGATCAATTCTCTCTTGCCATTTCTGCGCTAGGTTCTTTTCGCCCTCGGAAGGTCGCTTCTCCTTTGACGCAGAATTTTCAGGCTTAGTGAAACCGCTCTGTTTAAGATTACCTATGATTTCCTGTTCGATGTCAGACATTAGTTACCGTTCAAAATGTAATGAGAAACACTTCCTGCACTTCTAGTGGTGCTATAACGTACATATTTTGGAAGAGTAACTTCCTTAAGCATTGGCTCGCTACCAGTGGACAAAGTACCGCTTGTGTGAAGTGTTGACCATGAAGAGTTGTCATCTGATCCCTGCAAGATAGATGTGCCACTAAAGGCGGCTGGAAAAATAACAGATACAACAGTAGTACCGGGCAAATATGGACTTGTAGCCTGTTCCACACCCGTCCCATTAGCTGTCGTAGCTTGTGCCGCTACTACGGTATTCATTTTAAGCATTGGAAATCTCCTTCCGTGGATAAATAAATGGGCTATCTGCCCGTACAATCAAAATCTATATTTTGATTTTTTCTTAGCAAAGCCATCATCGAAGCTTGTTATGTAATCAAAACTCATATAAGCCGGACGACTTTTTTGTGGTCGTGTCGCTTCATAACGATGTCGAGAAACAACGCTGTACCGCCACTCGTCTGCTATATGATCTTCTTGATGCTTTGTTTCTATATCTTCCGGTCTAGCTTCGTCTATCTGCATATTTGGAACACATCTAATAAAATGCTTACAATTTGAAAACACTTTAAACGTTGCTTGCTCTAATAGCTGATTGCAAACATTCCAGCCATTTTCTCTGCTCCCCGGCCCACCTTTTGCGGGGTTCCAATCAACAGACGAATCTCTAAATAGCTCCGAAATACTTATACCTTCACCTCTGCTGTACCAACATGACGGGTCAGCCGGATTATTTCTAAACTTAATTCCTTTAGCCCTTTCAAATCTTTCCATCTCAATAATTTTACGGGCAACTTCTTTTGGTGATTCGCCAGTTCCTACATTCGGCTCACCGCCCCAACCATATAGTTCTCTATATCTGTAGATCACTCCGTCCGGGTCAATCGTGTACCACCCAACAGAATAAGGAGCAGTTTTACCCCAATCCATCGCTCTCCATCTAGGCCAATCAGGGGGAATCGAAAACGGATCAACAATATGTCGTACCGGATTCCAATTCGTAAAAAACTGTCCTTCTGTTACATCCCACCGTCCCTCTAATAATTTCTTTCGCTCTTTTTCAGGAAGCTTTAACAGCATTTCCCGATAACCGCTGTCTGTTAGATAAGGATTATCAGATAAACGAGCGGGAATAAACTGTCGGAACGACTTCGCTATACTTCCGTCTATTCTCTCTGCATGACAAAACTTAGTTCCATTGCCATCATTTTGTATTTTCCAATAATCTTTGACCCACGCATGACCTCTGCCACCGGGGTTTGTTGTCGCCCTCGTATATACTTTAATATCCGGGTTAACAGACCGTGTTCTACTTTGTAAATATTTGTAACAGACCGGAGTTGCCCAATGGGTAAGCTCATCCCAACCGACCCATTGGTACTCTGATCCTTGATGCTTATACCTGTCCTCGTCTTTATCCATGTAGCCAAATACAACTTTAGCTCCCGTGGGAAATCTCCACTCATGGTCTGTTTTACTGTAGTCAGCCCCCGGCATAATCAACGGGTAGATTGCTTTAGACCGATCTACCAGTTCACTTAACTCAGGAAACGTTTTACGAAACAGAATTGCTTTGTATCTGTTCCACTTCAAAGCATTTTGATTCAACCCTAACGCATCTATTAAAAGAGCGTCAGACTTGCCACCACCCGCTGAACCCCCATATAACAGTTCATCGAATGGGCTTGATAAAAATTCTTCTTGTTTGGGGGTAGGTGTCCATAGACAAGTACCGCCCTCTGTTTGCTCTTTAGTTAGCAATTTGGTATCGGCGTTACGTCAATAATGTTTTCGTCAAGACCTTCCGGCAACGCTTCCTTTCTAGGAGTTTGCACAAAGTTAATACGGTGATCTTGTTTAACATGAACATTCTTAGGCTCTAAAGAAGCCATTAAAGTTAATGCTTTTTGGGGATGACTTTTAATCATATTCCGAACCACAACATCACCGCCCATCTGCTCAAGAACTCTTCTAAACTTAGCGTTTAGTGGCTCTGATACTTTTTCATCAAACTTTTGTCTCTTTAGCGAAACAGTCATCAGTTATTGTGCATTCCTATATAAACTTCATGTTTGTAAGCCACATAAGCTATAAATTGTAAAAACGAATACCCCTCACCATTTTGCATACTCTTGACCCGTTCTTTCTCCTGCCCATTCCCAATTATTTGCTCCAATTCGGTAAAACTCAGGGGAGACAGTCAAAATATATTGGTATGCGTTATTCCCTATATGCGTTAACAAAGTTATTGTGCCGTCTTCATTTACAACAGCACTCTTACATCCATTAGCGGGTTTATGCTCTATGATGTTGTGCCTGAAACTCACACCTTCAAAATTTATAACTACCGTGCGATCCGGCAATGGTTCCCAACTCAATATAAGCTCTATACCGGGTTCTTGAGGCGACTCGCTATATCCTTGTAGCGGAATAGCAGATAACCCGATAATTAGTAGTAATTGTAAAATTCTTTTAAACATTAGTTGCCTTGCGGTTACTCTTGATAAACCTACCGTATGACCTTTTAAATTGACGATCCATTAAATGCTCAGTGGATAACTCATATTTTAAAATGCCCTTACTATCGTAAATTCTACACGGGTAAGGGGCATGTTCCGGGCGTTCCGCAAATGGCCTTAACCGAATTTTCTCAGGAACTTCAACATTAAAACTATTACGTCCTGAGTATTTGAAAAGCATACTACTCGCCATTCAATATCAGAGATTGTCCTTCATATTTATTAACTACACTCTCCATATTGATGACATAACCCCTTAACTCCCTATACTCTTCTGTGCGAAGCGACATATAGCCAACTTCACGCATAACCCAATCAATCTTTGGGAGTGGAGGTCTGTCGTATACCCTTGCTATCCCCGCTTTGTTGTGAAACGGGGTGCAATTCGTCAGGGAAAAGAGAAGCAATGCTGTCAGGATCGTTACTGCTACCGTCCAACCGCCCAACAACCGCTCTATTTTCCTGTGATTCCAACTTGTATACTTTTTTAATGTCACGAATAGCCTCATCACTAAGTTTAGCGTCCCGCAATCTGCCGCCCACTCGGATTAAATAAAAGGCAACAGATACAAGTGAAAGAATGGTGAGCGATAGCAACATCAATCATCATCCTTGTTTTTATTCTGCCCAACATTACCCGCACCCATGTTGGCAAACTTTAAAGCAATGTTGACGTATTTAGTGGCTTTGCCCAAAACCTCATCATCGAGCTTGGAAGGGGTAAGGGCTGTAAAACCTGTTAATGCAGTAACTACACCAGAAAGAGCAATTAGCCAATCCGGGGCTTGACTTATAAGAACAGCTATTAATTCCATTTTGATTTCCTTTTATTTTTTACCAGCAGACGGGATTTGGTTTCTTGTCGTCTACATCTACATGAAAAAAGTTTTTATAAACTCCGATACGCTTGAACTTTGTAAACAAAATATTTAACAGACGGTATCTCAGGTGAGCATCCTCGCAAAAAAGGTCGCTCGCCAAACCCTCAAGATGACTACTCGTAGGAGAACCCTCTACTTTTGCATTCCACTCAGGACATCTAACCGCACTCGTAACCTTGATCGGGAAACCATATTCGTCACGGACATCCTGTAATAAACTCACAAGCTTTCTGCTAATGTCGGATTGCAAACAACCGCACTTACAAGCAAATTCATCACGGTAAAAGTTGTCTGTTAGCTTTTCTCTTCTTTTCGCCGCTTCCCTTGCTCCTCGGTAGTCCGGCGCTTCCTTTTCTTCCGATCCCATGTTGACTTTTTGTATGTCCAATATTTAGGGTTTCCTTGTCTGTTATATTTAGGCTTAAAACGCTCGATTAATTCAGCTTCTAAATCATCCCTTCTGCTTTCCAGCGCAATATAAGAAAATTGATTAAAAATCTTCTTATTGTCTCCAAGATGCCAACCTATCCTGCGTATAACGCTGTTGCTTTGGCCTATATAAACAATTTCATCGCCATGCAATAAACAATAAATTCCTGCGACAATAGCCTTATGAACTTCACCTAATGTATGCTGTTTCAATTACCAGAAACCTCACATTGGCTGTTAAGGCCGACAGCCTTTTTATTGCTGAAACAACTTCCCCCTGTTTAATAGAGGTAAATTCCTAAAATTAATAGGAGCTTGCATTTGCACTCCACTAGGAACTAAATCTTCCATGCGAACAGGATTAGGATTTATTGGAGCATTCCGCACCGCTTTGCGAACCTGATCTTCTCTGTGTAATAATTTTTTAAGACTTTGACCTATACGGCTACTACCACCTCTGCCGAGCATATTCATTAAATTCATAATCATATGAGAATCTTCTTTTTTTATTTGGTCGTCTGTTAAAGGCGATAAGAAAGTGTCCCGCATAACAGGCTGTGCGTCTGTTATGTCTCTCGGCCTTAGTAGTTCAAAAGCCTGTTCGGATAATTGCGTTTTCTTATTACCTATAAGATTCTCCAA
>Ga0098059_1000977_pt1 | contig 15017 bp, 32 predicted proteins | sample 20_taG_FD_92580 | JGI IMG/M metagenome (GOLD analysis project Ga0098059, IMG submission 92580) | Marine viral communities from the Subarctic Pacific Ocean - 20_ETSP_OMZ_AT15318 metaG | ecosystem: Environmental > Aquatic > Marine > Oceanic | place: Subarctic Pacific Ocean | collected 2015-01-19
GAATTTCTTCCTTGATAATCTTTCGTAGTTGTGATTTTGTGATTTTCATTTATAGTAATTCCTATTTGTGTCGGTCTACTCTATTTTGAGCTACTTGTCTCAAAAGATCGCGACTAACTATTCCTGTTATCGGATAGGTCTCTATTTTACGTGCCAACATTTCCATCGAAATCTCCCCAGGTAAATAGCCTTTGTCTTTATAAAAATGATAGTAAGCATCAATTATGCGGTCAGCAACCTTTCTATCGGGAGCTTTTCTAAAAGGTTCTAGCTCCTCTCGTATCAGTTGTCGTAAATGGTTGGTGGTGATTTTCATACTATAAATAGTTACTTACTCAGGTACTGACATCATCTTATCGTAGGCTTTTACTTTAGCGTCAGAGAGTTTTCCTAAATAACCATTTCTACGAAGAGTTTTAAAAGCCAGGTTTTCAACCGAATACTCGCCCACATCATCGAGCCCGCTTTGTCTTAATTTTTTTATTTTCGCCTTTAGTCTATCTGTTCTTTTAATTGTCTCTTCGTATTTCTCTTCATTTAAGAGACTAACCACTTCATCAATCTGGTGTTCGATAGCATCTGCTTTGAGTTTAACATCTTTGTAATCGATTTTAGGGTCGAGATAGTCGGGCTTTACAATCCACTCATCGTTCAATATCGAATAAAGACCTGATGCAATATGTGGATCTTCAGAGTGTTGACCGTAAATTTCAACTTCATAACCCTTCATCCGAATATCGTGAGCATTATTCCATACTGATTTGAGAGCCTGGAAATATTCTCTAACCAACTCTTCGTCTTCATTAATATCGGAAAAATCAAAAAGAACGTGAAGATCCACGTCCGAAAAAGGAGAGTAATTATAATTTGCAAGAGAACCTGTAAAGGTAACATCTTTAAGAGGCGCGCCAGAAGCCTTACTCTTATCAATGAAATCTTGAGAAATCTCTAATAGCTTTTGGCGAATTTCTGGATCTAGCTTATCACCTTCTTGATTCCAAAAATCCTGATTAAGTTCTTCGTGTGGGCGGAAAGTGTCCGGGATATGAATGGTCAGTCCCTCTTTGAGAGTCCTACGCCACTTTCTTGACATATTGTGCATTAGGGCATCCCCGCTGGTCCGGACTTGCCGACTGTGGGCTTCTTGGTGTAAGGAGGTGAACTAGTTGTTCCTCCGGTGGCTGCAAGCTTAATCATCCTTTTAAAGCTATTTTTGGCCACCTTTTGATATTCGCCATCACCTTTAGTTTCACCGATTGCTTCTCTGACCATTTGTCTTAAATTATCTATTGTTATTTTCATAATTATTGCACTCCATAAGATGGATTCAATTGTTTATTAAGATGAGACACAAGCCGCCAAGGTATGCGACTTTCTGCTCTATCTGGGCTTGTCTCGCTTTCCAATATAGGAACAAGGACCTCTTCATTAATAAATGCCTCTGTTTTGGAGTCTATATCTCTATTTTCAAGCTGTTTTATTGACCAATCAACCAGATCATCGTAGTTAGAGCGTTCAAACAGGTACCCAGCGGCCAAGGCTCTAATGAATTGAGGGTTGTTAACCATATTGATATACCCTAAGATTTTATCCTTGTCTGTGAAATTTTTCCACTTGGATTCCATCTGTTGCGCTTGGTGTTTACCGACGTATTGAGCATATGCCCCTAAAAACGGATACAATCCCTCTACATATGTACCATAACTATCATCCACATTAGAGGCTGCTAGTTCCAAACTTTTTGTAAGCCTATCTTTTAAAAGCGCCGCAAGTTTCCCTAACAATACCTCAGCACCTTTAGGGGAAAAATCGATCTTTCTTCTTTCTTTGGCTTCAGAATCCCAAATATAAAGGTGTTTCCGGTTTAAAAACCTATTTGGTTCTAGATCTTTGAACCCCTGTTTGGCATTTGTATCGGAAACCTTTTCAGAGGCAGTTTTTTCCCTTTCTGGGGGGAGTTGTTTGTTGCCAAATTTTCCTTGAAAATAGGCTTTACCCATTTGCCCCAGTGTTTTAGCAGATGTACCAAAAGCTCTCATTGTTTCGGGGTCACCAAAAACCTCTGCTCCCAGGGATACAAGACCGGGATCAATTTCATTGAGTTTATTATCAATTTCTTCCTTGATTAATTCTCTTAGAATTTTAGGTGTCAGTTTTTCAACGCTTTCTTTGCGTGGGCCAAAACCGGGATTTGTAGCATCTTCGGAACCTTCGAATTCTGAATCTAAGCCTAATTGTCTTCTTAATTTAGTTGATTTAAATAAGGACGGAAACTTCTTACGTAGATCCAGAAAGCCGCCAGGAATAAAGACACCCCCTAATTCAGTATCCTTAGGGTCTTCTGGATTATCTCTAAGCCAAGTAACATATTCTTCGATATCTTGGGCCATCGCAGCATCCCATTGGTATTCTTGGGGATCCTCTATTATTTTCGGTAAAGTTTGACGAACTCGCTCTAAGGGAGCACTGTCTTCTTTGGGGCTTGATCCAGGAGCCCAAGGGGAATCTTTTTCCTCTGGCTCCTCCAGAGAGTTGAGCATTTGCTGCAATTCAGGGGTATTTTGGATGGGCTTGAAATCCCTTTCGGAGCTATAAGGATTTTTTTCTCGTTTCATTCGTTGGGAAAATGCATCCACAAATGAAATTTCGTTAATTTCCTCTTTTATTAGCCGCCGGAGTTTTTTTAATTTCAGCTTCACTTTCTAGCTTCCTTATACGTTTCATAACACTTTCGGTCATTCTCTGGGAGCGTTCGATATCTTTAAGTCCAAGGCGAATTTGTTTCCACACGCTGTCTTTGGTAATCACGAACAACCCTCCCGACTATACATAAGTAGTTTATTCTTTTATTGCTCGCCCTCAAAAAGGGCTTTTATTGGATGGAGGGAAATAATACGGCCGGCTTTTTTATAATATCCGGTGCTTTCGACCACATATTGCCCCTCACTTAGACCGGGATAAAAATGAACTTTTACCTCGTAGGAAGTCTTAGCCCCAAGTTGGGTCTCGGGCAAGATCTGTAAAGTTTGCAGGTCGCCAGCCCGCTCTCTAAGTGATCCGTAAGTTAAACCAAGAGCGGTGAAATGGTTGAGCCCGCTCGCCGCCGAAATTTTTGCCTGTTTTATACGACGATTATTCCCGGCTATCATCATTTCTAAATTAACGGTAGAATATAATAACATCGTACTTAAACCAATAAGTGCAGACATCACCAAGACTAACAGAAGGGTCATCCCCCTACGGTTCGACATTCATCATCCTATCCCGCCTAGGAGGAGGAGACACACCATTAACAAGTTGGAAGGTTTCTTTAAGCTTGAGATTATTCTCGACCCACAAGCGGGTGCGCGCCTTACAGATGGTTGCAGGCACATGACGAGCCAAGCATTCTGCCTCCTTTGCCTTCACGACCTCACAATAACATCGTACTCGGTTTTGTAACTCTAATTCGGGCGAAAGAGTTACTCCTTGGGGAACAACTTGGCTAGTACCAGGCACCCATTTGGGACACGTAATATTCTCCACTTGATATACTTGATTAAACATATTGGCAAATATTAGTAAAAACAATGACTTATATAACATTTTATTTTCCTTTCATTAAGTTTTGGGAAATAGTAACAAAGTTTAAAACGTTTTGCGTCTTCGAAAAGAAGACAACAGGGGTCTCAAGGAGTTCATAACTCATTGCCTCTTCCATTCCCGTATAGTCCATTAAGACTTCGATTTCATTTTCGCTTAAGCAGATCATTATACTCCTCTTCACTAATTTCCTTTGCCGCATATCCAAAGAACGCAGCCGCTATCACAAACGTTAAGCCCGTACTCACTAGAGTCCACACAAGGGCATAAAAACCAAATTCAATGATACTCATCGTACATCACCACTCTAACCTTCCCTTGATACGCCGGCAGTCCCGTCATATACTCTAATCCGTATTGTTGGATCACTTTAACCGCTTCAAAAAGCATCTGGTCGCTGTTACCCGTGACAATATCAATAAATAAATTTTTACCCAACCAATCTTCAATAAACCTTGCCACCACATTGGGCACCTCGTGATGTCGCAAGCCGTGCAAATCTAAAGTAGGAATTTTCATAAGTCCGCAAATTTTTTCTTAGAAATTTTTTTTGCTGTCACATTGGGAGATTAAAATCAAATCGTTGCGAAAAACACTCAATTTTTCTTTCGTAACAGGGTCGTGAACGGTTACTAGATCGTTGTAGTGCTCTTCGATGACCAAGTAATAAGAGACTGGCTTTCCATACGGTTCATATAGTTTATCAGCCCGCATAATCACCACATCCCCACAGTTCATCCAGAAGCCCTCGATAGCAGGTAAAACTGGTCATAGCTCCAAAGGTGTTCATCTCCCGTAGAACATACGCGCCCATAAAAGAACCTTTTAGAGGCAGGCAAGAGCCGTGTAACTACGACAAGACTGTTAGTGCCCTCAAGTTCTCGGAACGATGAGGACCCCTTTTTAAATTTTACAAGGTCGCCAAGTTTAAAATCCCTGTTCATGTAACCAATCCTTGTAAGGCTGGCAATGGCTGGCAAAAGCATATAACCTATCCGTGGGGAACTGCACGTCCAGAAGTTGCTCCCCGTTGGCATCTATATCAAAACCTTTAACAACACCAAACGACTGGGGCGCGCGCCAGCCAGCGCGTTCAACGACAAAATCACCTACTGAAAACATTCTGGACCCTTCCCTACTATTATACAATACTTCTGAAGACTTGTGTAGGTGCTGAGAAGAGATTGATAGTCTCCGGAAAGTTGATAGCGGGTGACTGCTGTTTAATTGATCCACTCTTCATTTACGTCCGACTTTCGCTTTAAAGAAATGACTTTAATGTGCTGCTCCGGTACCCAGTACCCTTTTCCCATAAATAAGATCTTATGCTTGCCGGCAGTGCCGTACTCCATAAAGATTCCCATTCCTTCTATTTGTCCGCCTACTCTACCGTAGACGAACTCAACTAAGTCACCGATTTTCATTACTTTTTCTTTCTGCCCTTGAGAGGAGTGTTAACTCTCTGTGCGTGAAGATGTGAGTGCTGCCATCGCTGAATTGGAGTTGATAATAGAAGCCGTGCGAGTGATCGGTTGCATCTTGCCCTACGTTTCGAAGGATGATAGCTGTTTTACTGCCAAAGTGCTTTATGTCGCAGTCATCACTGATGATTACTAGGTCACCCGGCTTGAACATTAGTGAATGGTGGGCTCTATGCCTTCATACGCTGATAAATCCAGCGTCATCATTGTTTCGATGGCAATTGCAGCGAGGGTAACGGACTGTAGGTCTTCTTCTGAACATTCGCTTAAAGCTAGCTCTCTATAGAACTGATCGGCTGTCAGTCCAGGCTGATTTCCCATAGTTTCTAGAATAGCCGATGCTTTAAAAAGATTTGAGTTCTCTTTATCAAGCTCTGGCAAGTTTGTAGTAAAGTTAAACATATTACTTTCTTTCTCCTCCGATAATTCTATAGAGGTCGTGTTGATAGTACCATTTAGGAGTTTCTTGATTAAATTGAACATAGAACTGCGGTATGGCTCCTGTTTCTTTGTGCTCTTTAATAACTAGTCCCACTTTATTAGTTAAAGGAGAATGAGGCATTAACATTCCACCTCTCCTTTTCAAGTATACTATATCTCCGGATTTAATCAAGTGTTTTTTCCTTTAAAGTGATAAATCTGGAAAAATTATATACGCGTTGAAAATGTGCTTAGCACACCCCCCCGGGGGAGTCAACCCATGGGACTTAGATTAGGGGCTAGCAGGGCTGGCAATGGCAGTCACTCGTTGATCAAGCCAGCTTCCAGAAGCTGATAACACAATCTACCGTAATGACCTTGCAGGTTCCAAACAAGTCCGCTATCATATAGCTCTTGAAATAGCTGGCAGGTTTGGTCTTGGTTAAGCTCACCCTTCTCATACTCTATGATTCTCTCTGTTAGGTTTTGCATTCTTTTTATTCTTTCCCGCAAAATGCGTTAGTCAATTGCGATAACCTTCTCGTTGGTTTTGAAGTAGGGACGGCTGGCACCACGCTGGTCAGTCATCCACATCCGTTGAGCCTTACACCGCTTGGGCTTGGGAGCTTCCATATCCGTCAGGATAATGACACCATCAAAGTTCTGACTGTTGACGTACTCGGTAGGAGCATCAAAGCAGGTACCGCCGCACATCACTCGCTCAGCCTTTTGGCTGGCACCCTTCTTCCAGACGTAGACCTTGCTCTCATCTACCTGAGTATCGAAGGGGATGACCGTGAACTCTGCCAGCTTGGCTAGCTTATTAAGTTCTCCGAAGAAGGCTGACAGCATCTCATCGCAGACAGAGCCGGACTGGTCGATGGCAATGGCAATCTTTGCTTGCCGCTGAACCTTCTTGCCGGGATGAATGTAGGCATACCGCTTGTTAATCCGCTTGACACTGGATCGACGGCTAGCACGCTGGCTGGTTTTGATGAAGTACCTGAGTACCTTCTTCCAGTCTACCTTAGTCTCTAGTCTTTTTATAATCTCTTCTTTTACTCCCGCAGACATTGAGCCCCAGCCCTTGGCTGATTGGCTAGCCTCTTGGGCAGCTTCTTTCATAGATTGCTTGAGCCGCTCTTTCGCCATCTGGTTGGCAGCCTCTTGCGCAGGGCTGTCAGCGTCCTCAGACCATCCCGAGTGATCATCAAAGCTGCCAGGGCTGTCAGAGCTTGGCTGCCCTTGTCCGCCTTCACCGCCGCTGTCACCGCTGTCACCGCTGGCATCGCCGTCACCGCTCTCAGAGTTCTCACCCTCGCCTTCACCCTCATCCTTTTGGGGAAGGTTGGCAAGGTACCACTCAGCAGTCTCACCCTTGGGGAGGTCTTCGAAAGGAGCGACGCCAGGCATACAAGCCATCTCCGGCAGTTCACCAACCAAGTGGCTGTTGATAGCCAGATCAGCAGCAATGTTCCACGTCCTGGGGTTGACCCCTTCAGGCTTCCGGCTGGTTACGTGATCAAAAATAAGATGATAAAACTCATGCTTCAGTACGCCCCTGATGTGGTCTTCCGGCAAGCCGGCAAAGAACTCAGGGTTGTAAATCATTTCGAACTGAGCAGTTTCAGGATCAACGCGAACACCAGCCGTTGGGATGGCAGTGCTGGCACGCTTCTCAATCTTACGGCTGAGCGCAGCAAAGAACGGCTCGTCCATCAGTAGTCGATAGGCGTGCAGTTGCAGGTCAAAGCTCATAATCTCTCTCCTCTACTATACCATAATACCACGAATCGTTAAGTCGTCAAGCTTTTTCTTTGCCCTTGACAGCTTAACATTACTCCTGTACTAGGCCTGTTGAGACAAACTCTGACAAATGCCGCCAATCGCAGCCAATATATTAAACCCCTGATAAAGCTTTATAATCGGCGCAGTCAAACAGGTGAGATTTGCAAAAACAAATACTTACTCACTGTGCAAATTTTGCAGACAATACTGCATAGTTTGTCAACAAAGCTGTAAACGCCTTCTTTAGTGCAGCGTAGCCAGACCAAAAGCACTCAAAACTAAACCGCTGGCAACCGTTATTACGAGCGCCAATTCACCTAGGGTATACATCTATCTATCTTCCTCTGAGTTCTTAATAGCCTGAAGGACAAACTCTGCAAAAGTATAAATAGCTTTGCTAAATAAAAAGCCCGCGGTTACTGCTCCTACTACCCATAATACTTTAATCATTTTTCTTTGGTGCCTTCTTCATTCTTGAGTTCAGGGAGTGTGGTAAAAGCATCGCAAGTATTCTTATCAAGAGCAATCCCGATAGCGATTTTGAACGCAGGCTCTAAATGAGGTTCAAACACTTTGGAGTCGATGATCATATCAAGGTGAGTCGGCTGCACATCGACCAATTCACCGATCAGATCACCGGGCTCAAAGCGGTGCTCGCCATAACACTGAACCTCTGATCCGAAGTAAGCACTTTGGTGACCCGAGGTAGTGAAATGGTCAGTAATTCTGCTGGTAAGGGCACGGTATTTGTTGCGCACAAAGACACCCGCACGTCGAACAGGTACCCAGGGCTTCCCCCGCTTCGCAATCCGACACGATGCCCCTCCCTTACAGTAAGAGATAATTAAAGCATGCTTTTTAGTTGTTAATTTGCTGCCGGTTTCCATTGGGATATCCTTTAAATCTGGTTCAATTATATTTTAGTGTGCCTTGAGGGTGGTGCCCACAGCGGCGAGAAGTTCGTCGAGAACGGGCCCGAGATCTCGGTCAACCATATAATCACTGGTAGTCTCAGCATTGGAGCGCCAGGAGTAAACACCGGGAACGGCAGGACTGATCATGGTCACATTGTCACCCATCCAGCCACTGTCCTTGTTAACAGTCCCCCCGTGTACCGGGCTAAGAAGTCCCCACTGGTTGGATGGCGTCTCATGGTAGTTATAGGAAGTCTGCTGGGCAATGTCCTGAGGGAGGCGCATTCTTTTGACAAAGCCATCCCGCATTTTTACCTTGATGAAGGCTTCCCTAAACCACATATCCAGATGGCGAGGGATCCCCTGATGAGTGTCATAGCCTGGCTCCGCAACGTGGTTCCAGTCGATCCCCATCACCATCACGGGAGTGTTAGCATAGTCATTCGTCTGGTGGTCCCAGTCTCGGTAGCGCATCAGAGCACCCGGCACGATGCCAGCCTTCTCCATACACGCAGCCACAAACCGGTGAGCCAGACCTTGCATAGCGTCAGCATCTTTGCGGTGCTGTTTCTTGCTCTCGCAAGTCCGAGCGTTATGTCCACGCTCATCACAGAAGCCGCACTTGCGACCACGCTTGTTCTTGGCAGCTTGGGCGATCTTACGGCTTTCAATCTCTTCCCAGTGCCAGCGGTCACGCCAGGACACCGCATCTTCATCGGCGTCTACAATTTTGGCAGCCTCATTGATTCTCTCAATCCAAGAAGTGGAAGCATAAGCACGGTCATCTTCTGAGAGGATGACGCCGTATTTCTGGGCAAGGCGCTCAATTCGGGCGTGAGCTTCTTTGATTTGCGGGCAACCTCGGCGGTTGTGCCCAAAGCCACCACAGGACTGGCATTGATTAGTGCGATAACCCATATGTCTCTCTCCTCTTTTCTACTATACTATATTACCACGGATGGGGTCTCGGTCAAGTAAAAAGCGACATTATATTAATATTATTTTACTCCCCAAAAACCAGGGCCAGCCCTATTGCTGACCCTGGCGATCCCAGGAAAGTGAGAGAGATTAGGCTCCCAGGATCTTGGAGAGGTGGGATCCCACTGCGCCGCCATTGGCACCGTGGAACTTGACCACATTATCTTGAATTCCGCCTTGGCTGATGACTCCCCAGAGCTTCATCGCAGCTTCGCTGGGCAGCGTGGTGAAGTAGTTAGCCAGATTGCCAACTTCATCTTCGGTGAGTTCACGCTTGCAGGTCTCTTCTGCTTCGATCTTCTCGACGAGAGCGCAGTGCTCATTGAGAGAGAAGGCAGCGAGGGCATCGGTGCGCTCACCCTTGAGAAGCTGATCAACAGTCACGACGCGCTCGTAGTTCTTAGCGAAGTCGTTGAGAGCGACAGCCGCCTCAAAGCCGACGAAGCTCTGAGCCAAGTTGAACATTGCGGGAGAAGCTTCAAGAGCCTCCGCTTGGACGAGCACATCATTGAGGCGCTTCCAGCTACGACGGCTGGGGTACCGCTTGTTCGGCTCGATGTCACCGTTGTGCTCAAGGTGAGCCCGGTTCTGGTTGATGAAGTCCCAGATGAGACCGTCAACATTTTCCTTGCCCCAGGCAAGCCAGTCCTCCGTGGTGGGTTCGAGGTCCCACACACTCCAGCGATCAAGCTCAGCAGGATCCATTTCGTTCACCTGATAGCTCTCGCCATGCTCACCGCCATTGATGGCAGCAAAGATCAGGGTGTCGGCATGAAGGTGGTGACCGTTCAGCTTGCGGCTGTCGGTCAGTTCGAAGATTCCTTGGCGAACTTCTAAGGTAGCGCGATCAACCTCGTCGAGGAAGAGAACAGCCGGCTCTTCGCAAGCCATCTTGAACCAATCCGGGGGATTGAAGGTGGTGCGATTGCCTTCGATGCTGGGCAGCCCAACAAGATCACCCTCGGTCATCTGGCTGGCACGGCGCTCAATTACAGGAAGTCCCAAGCTGCCCGCGATCTGATACACGACTTGGCTCTTGCCAATGCCGTGGCGACCACGAAGAAGTACCGGCAAGCGCGCTGCGCTGACGGAAGGTGCGAGGGATACGAAAGTTTTAAAGTCAACAGCCATCTGTTTCTCTCTCCTTGTAACACTATATTACCACGGATAGGGTTCTGGTCAAGTAAAAAACGACATTATATTAATATTATTTTACTTTTTTTTGGGCTCGTTAATTACTTTGATCAGGGAACTGTTGTCCCGTACCAACTGAGGGCCCATCTTGATACAGTCTACCCAGATCCACCCGGGCTGGGCGTCGTGCTGGGAAACATAGCCGGTATCCATCACAACTCCGTAAGCAACAAACTGAATTAAGCTTCCCAGTCTCACGATAAAATCTCTGCCTGATCGGGGAAGACCATAACGGAATCGATATCAGGCCACTGGTGGTCCGGGAGGGACTCAAACTTTACAAGACACGGGTAAATCTTTACTCGTTCGGGGAGGCGGCTTTGGTCTAGTTTATGAGCAAGATCATATTTTTGCTGAACAACTAGTCCAACTTGCCCTTCCAGTTTCGCACGCATGCCGGGCGAGAAAGAAGCTAAACCAGATTTGTTTAATTTAATAATCTGCCCTACCTTCATTCAGGAAACCACCTCAATGTCACGCTCTGAGTAAGTGGGATCGTATCGGTTCTCGGATCCACTCCATTGGAGTTTGTAGGTCCCGCCTTGGTGGGCCTCTACTACCAAAGCCACAATGCCCGCGAGGGAATGACGTTTCATCCGCTTACTATCTTTAAAACGAACCAGCGACCCTACGCTATACTTGGGAGGCAGAGGAACAATGTAGTTGAGTGCCTGAGTGAGATTGTCCCAAAAGCTGCCGGGAAAATAATCCGTATGAGGATCTGACTCTAATCCATCCGTCACCGTATGAGGAGAGCTAATGCTCCCGTCACTATTCGTCCAGAATGAAAGAAGTTGATTAGAACCCTCGAACCGAACGTAAACCTTGGGTCGATTGTTGTTGTGGTAATCGCTCTGTTCGATGGAGACCTCACGGTCTAGTTTCTTAGCGCGATTGCGAATCTTCTTAATAGCAGCTTCGAGTTGCATATCTCTCTCCCCTTGTAACACCATAATACTACAGATCGAGAAGAAGTCAAGGTTTATTTTGGTGCTAAAACTCTTCGCAGGCAGGCTGCTCAGGGTCGCAGTCGAGAACTTTACGCCAGCCCATCTCATTTTCGGGTAGAACAATGTAGCTATGGACTCGCTGATATTCCTGCGCATCGCCGGCGGCTACTAGCTCTTCGTCAGTTTCTACCGCGAAGACGAACTTACATATTTTGACGGCACTGAGCGCGCCTTCTTTAACCCCTTTGCCGATGTTAGCTAGTGTACTCTTGCTTAAGAAGAGAGCCACTTTGCAATAGCGGTTGAACTGAGTCATCTGCTCCTGTTGAAGGCTGAGCCGTTTACAGCACTCGCGCGAATCACCAGCGTTGGCTATACGGTGTCCCTGTAGGTACATGCGGTGGTTGCAGCCCATCGCTCCCAATAACATCATCAATAAGGCTAAGATTCCCACAAAGGTGAGCAGATCAATTGTTGTGACTTGTTTCATCGTTTCTTCCTCGGGATTCCCGACATGTCTAATAACATATCTAGTTCCCAATCGTTAATCTGCTTGAGGGCATCTTTATTATTTTTCTTACACTTTTCCCGCTTGTATTCAAACTTGGGAACCCACTTCATATAATACATGACTGAGCGCAAAACCCGAGGATCTTGCCTCTTTAAATGTTGTACGATTTGGTGTGCTTTTGCCCGAACCTGACGATGGGTCAAAGGCTTCTTGGCATAGTGACTGGGGGCTGCGATCAGCCCCGCTAAAAGCAAACTAATCACGTTTAGCCTTCACTCCTGTAAGCAGGAGGATGCCCTTGTTTTGGAACCATTGTCCAATGAGCATCCCCCTGCTTTGAAAGATTCGGGCTAAGAAAAAATATATATTAGCCTTGAGTCGTTTCACTGTTGGTCACCGTTAAGATTTCTACTTCAAAGGTCAGGTCTTTGCCGGCCATCGGATGATTGAGGTCTGCCTCGACATTTCCTTCGTTGACAGACGTCAAAGTAGCGAGGACGTTGTTCCCATCGGGCCCTTGCAGCGGCACAGTCATCCCTTCGGTAAACTCGAAATCTTCGGGAAAAATGGACCGGTCAAGTGTGGTGACTGCCCCTTCGATCCGGTTCCCATAGCCTTCTTCAGGACCGATGGTGAATGTACTGTTTCCGCCTTCGGTCAGCCCCTGGAGGTTATTTTCAAACCCCGGGATCAACTGCCCTGTGCCGATCTCGACAGTCATTGGCTCCCCGCGAGTGTGAGAGCTATCAAACTCGGTGCCGTCCGTAAAGGTGCCGCGATAATGGAGGACCACAGTGGATCCATTTTCAATAGTATTAGTCATTTTCTTCTTCCCTTTCAAGGTAAAATTGTTCGCAGACTTTGACGAACTTTCCAATTGAGTCCCAAATTTTATTATCTAAATCATCCAATTCATAATCAGCCTCATCATCATTATAATATTTTCCGACTTCGGCTGATTCCATCTCAAAGATTGTCTTATCTTGGAGGACTTCCCCGTCCATAACTGCCACTCCGGTCACAGAAGTTTCGTCCTTCTGAATAGTTGTCATTACCATTAGCTTATTTTGAAAATAAACATTGTGGCTGGCTTCTGCCAGCCAATCAACCGGGGATGCCCACTTGGTGTGCATAGTGAGGTGGATGGCTTGTTCGGGGGGATGGTACTCATATTCTGCGCACTCCATCCACCCAATATCTCCCCAACTGTTAAGGTCAGGGACTAGTTCCGTTAAAATATCGTGACTTCCCGTCTCTACCCCCGCTGCATCATAATCAAATTCAAAATCAGATGCGGCATCAGTCGAAATATTATAAATGGTCACATAACTTTTAGTGGCATCCATTTATTCATCCTCCGTTAGCTGAAGAAAGCCAGCGTCTTCGTCACCCACACTGTGAACCACAGATTGGTCATACTTGCCGTGATAAGGCTCGACCATACTAAAGATCGTCTCGCCTCGGTCGGTCATCGTGTTGTGCATTTTATGTTCCAAGTCCGCAAGGGCACTATTTCTGTCCTGTGTGCTGCCCGCGTTATGTACCTGAAGCATTTCCAGTTCAAGTTCGGGGAACTGTTGGGAGTCAATTTCAAAGGGAGGATACTCACGTACCACCTCGTATTGTTCGGCCCAGTGTAGTCGCAGTTTCATCCTATTCCTTTCCGAGCGTGAGCTTAACAAGTTCCGCGGCGGTGGTCTTGAGAGTACGGAGACCTTTCCGGGCCCGGGTGCCCGCAGCTTTATTGCCGGCTGCATTTTTCTGAACGTCGTCCTCCAAGGACTCCACCAGCGTCTTAAGTTCTTCCCATTTATTCGAAACGTTGTTAGTCATTGTATTCTCCTTTTCTAACAATTAAATCTACGTCAGTAGTGTCTGTGTCTAGTTCAATCCAGACTCTCGCCCCGCAACTCAGCGGTTTGTGAGGACTGTATATCACCTTAGCAAACTCTACCCCATCTTTTGTCTTTAGTATAGCCTCGTGGGCATAATTATTTTCTTTATAGGTTTTTACCGTCAAGACTGGCTCGTCGGTACCGTGCTTTGTGTTACGCTTGATGACGTGTTGATTAACGTGAATTATCTTTTTCATTTGCTTCCAACACCTCTACTCTTTTAATTAGTTCGTCACATCGCTCTTTTTCCTTCATAACAAAGTCATAGAGGACAGTCATCGCATTCTCCAGTGTGAGCAGCAACTGGAGTGGGTCTTTTTCTGTGCTCATTATAAAAACTGTACACAAGCATACAATTCTCGTGCCTCCTTGAGCCGGGGGTGTGCCTGTGGCCGGGGAGGCAAAGGGGAAGAAAACATCAGATTCCAAAACATCTTGAGCATCATGGTCCTTTCTAAATTATAGTACCATACTTTTAAAAACTTTATAGGTTAATTGACAGAAGAAGAGAGGAGCTTGAGGTGGTCAAACTTTACTAAATCACCTGGCTTCATAACTCTCTCCCTTACATCTTATATTACTATGGATAGAGTGGTTGTCAAGTTTTTTATTTGGTGCCCGAAGATAATAATGTCAGGTGGTCTGCCCTGATCCAGTAGTCTTTGTCAGGCGTCCTCACTTTGAACTTGTTGTCGGCTGTGAAAACCCAACGCTGCTCAATAACAATTCCTGTCAGCGTCACCAAATCAATATATTCCTCGGTCACTCTTTGAGACTTCTTGAATTCTACAAGGTCCCCGAGTTGGTAGCGGAAACTAGGATTCACTGATGATTTCCAAATGATGGACGGAATAATATTCTGTATCGGGCGACTCAAGCCAGTCAACGAGCACAGAGGTTGTGCCGTGGTTCTTTACTTCGGGGTGAGACAAAACGAGTCCCAGCGGTTGCCACTCTTGCAAGTGGGGCGGGTCCCAGTCTATTATTCTTACCAAGTCACCGGGCTTCATTAATCACCCTTACATCATCTGAATAGAAAACCTCTTGCGGAGAGAAACCTTCTAAGTGAAAGAAGGCAACCCGTCCTTTTATTTCTCTTACCGCAGTCACAAGGTGTAATGTTTTATTTCTTTTGTGTTTCACCAAATCACCGGGCTTCACTCACCACCTCCACATTGTCACAATCAAAAGATACACGACGCCCACATCCCAACCGAACCAATACTTGAGGGAAGTCAGCAGCGGGATCTGTTAGAACGAGCCCCAGCCGGGGGGTGTCAAAACGCCATGTTACTTTTACTAAA
>Ga0098059_1000978_pt1 | contig 14993 bp, 20 predicted proteins | sample 20_taG_FD_92580 | JGI IMG/M metagenome (GOLD analysis project Ga0098059, IMG submission 92580) | Marine viral communities from the Subarctic Pacific Ocean - 20_ETSP_OMZ_AT15318 metaG | ecosystem: Environmental > Aquatic > Marine > Oceanic | place: Subarctic Pacific Ocean | collected 2015-01-19
GCTATGACGCCGCTTCCTCTAACCATTTCACCATTTACTCGACCTTCATTATTTGTTCTTCGCTGCGCTCGTCTATACTCCATATCTCTCTCATCAAATAATTGAGAACCACTGGTGTATCCTTTAAGCACAGCTTCCGTATGGCCATACCCAACATCAGGTGTTTCAACCATACCACCAATAAATGCTTCGATTGAATTCATTCTTTTAGCCATTCTAATCTCCTTTGGATTAGGGGCGGTTTCCCGCCCCGTCACCAATTTATTTTAGCGCCATTCAAACTTTCCACGATCAGTGGAGATGTTTGATTTAGCTATACCCTGTGGCATCTGGTTCTTACCTACACTGTCCATACCTAGAGATTTTAAAGACTCTCCGGATATGTCCTTTTTTTCGATAAGGCCGTTCTGATTAACCGTTGGGTGATTATTTGCAGTATCTTTAGCCATAATATCCTCCTAGTACCATTCGACTTCAGCGTATGCATAACCCTTTCCAGCAGCCGTGCCAGAATCAGTCGCCTGAACATAGGTAACTTCAATCTGAGTATCGGCAGGAAGAGCTTCTACAAGGACGCAATTCGAGTCATCTTGGTCGTTAAAAGTTTCAGTGGCTGCAGTAGTATCAGCAATTTCTAACTGACCATAGTAGTTTGCATCACCAGTCGTGCCAAGCAAAACTTTTCCAGTGATGGTATCATCTGCAAAAGTTTCAGTTACATGCACTCCGATGTTTTTCAAACTACCCTGTTTACCACTTGGACCTTTAAAACTCCACGCAGTACCAGTGCCAGCAGCGAAATCAGTTTCCACTGTATCTTGGTAGATATATGTTCTTGGGTCACTATAACTCATAATAATATCTCCTTAAGCTGCGCTGTCCCACATCACTATACGTGACTGGGCTGCTTGTGTGTGAGTAATGCCAAATCCGCCAAGATAATACCACGCCACGCCACGGTCCCTCCCGAAGTCCCCAGGAATTTTCCCGCGAATTTCTTCAGGAACCGCAATAGCTTCAGCAACAGTATCCTCGCCAAAGAACAAAGCCCAATCAGATTTGCCATTGGTCCAAGCAGCGGCAGCAGTGCCCATGCCAGTACCCTTAGCGATGTGAGTTTGTTCTACGAATCTAACGCCTTCGTAACGACCAATTTCGCCATTCATAATCATCTGAAAACCAGGATCAACATACTGCTTGATTGACTCTAAGTCGTCTTTCAGAGCTCGCCATGTTGACGGCCATGCTAGAGCGTAATAGTCATCATCAGCATATGCCGGGATGTTACGTTCTTTCATATAATCAACAATAAGCTTAACATGCGTATTAGCTAAAGCAACGTTATTATTAACAGCGCATACACCGTTAGTCGTAGTCGTGAGAGCTGTCGTGCTGGTCCCACTCTCGGGAACAACTCGTAGCTTACATGCATTAAACTGTGTAGCTGCTAGATTATCGAATGCCTTCTTGGCATCGTTCTTCAATACTTTCCGTACCACCTCAGCCACCGGCTGCTCAGAGAGATCGTCTAACTTGCCCGTCCACGGTACAGAGTTACCCGCTTCCGTGATCGTCATTGTTCCCTGAGAGATAGTGAATGAGGTTTCGGGGACTGTATTGGTTTCAGTGAGAGTAGTACCTTGGGTAGCCACATCACTGTACACGTTCCAATGGAATGTATCACCTCGGTGAAGTCCCTGGTGCGCTGCGTCTTTTACATCGCAGAACTGACGGAACTTAACCATCGGCTGAACTGCCATACGTAACAGGCGGCTCAGATTGTCGGCATACATATAACCACCAGAGGTGCTAACTGACCATACTTGTCCAGCCATAATTACCTCCTATAGAAGTTATAATAATTGGCCTCTAGCCTTTCTCATCTCCTGAACTATTTCAGAAGGTGACATAGGAACTTGATCAGAACCTATATTGGCAGAAGCCCTCGCAGATTTTGGCTGTTGCACAATTTTCTTTTTGCGCACCAACCTACCATTTGAATTAGGCATAGTTCCAGCCCATTCACGAGTATACTCAGCAGCAGCTTTTATAATTTCAGCCGGTGTCCAATCAGGATTCTCCTGTGTTAGGGTAACCGTTTTATTATCAGCTACAGTCCTAAGCTCTGGCGATTCTGCTATATCAGGATACTCATCTTCAAAGGACCTAACCGCTTCCTCAAGACTTTTCTGATAAACAAACTGCTTTTGCTTTTGAACTTCTGCTTTTTTACTCTGGTCATAGGACGCTATTGCCCTATGCACAACCTCTTCTACATTTTGGGTAGCGTTACCGCGCCCACTATTTGACAAGGTTTTTAATAGACGAGCTGCTTCAGCAGCATCATCTTCAAATAAAGCACTGTGATATTTTTCGACTATGTCGTCCATATCACCTGCTTCATTTTCAGTAGAGGCGTCCTCTTGGGGTGGCCTGCTATTTAATTTTTGCACATATTGATTTATCTGCTGTTCTTTAGCCAAAAGAGCTCTCTCTTTAGCAGATGCAGCTTCAAATCTTTGTTGGGAGGCTTTATCTTTTTGATGCGATGTTTTTAAAGAATTGAAATCTACTTCAATCTCCTCACCATCAACTTTAATCCTAGTCTTCCAACCTTCCCCATCGTGCCAGACAGGAGAATCTGGTGCTTCTTCTTCGGACTCTTCAAGTGCAAGGTCCTCTTCAATAATCTCTTTACTCCTTCGGTCATAAATTTCTTCTAAAGCCTTTTGTCTATTAGAAGGATTTAAATTATTCTCTTCTACAGGCGCGTCTTCAGAAGTTTCTTTGACCTCTTCTAACGCATCCGTCTGGGTAGCGTTTTCCATTTTATGTTCCTATGGTTCTAATTCACCGGAAGTTTTATATCTTGAAATAGTCTCTGCATTTTCTCCGGTTGAAATTACAGAGGTTAACCACCTTAGTATATTTATGGGAGAAGATAATTTATCACTAATCCCCCTATACATTAAAATCTCTTTTTCTGCAGAAAGACTCCACCTAGTTTCAGACATCTTTTGTAGCTCTCTAATTCCTTCCTTATATTCATTGGTGGCTTTTTCTAAAATAGCTTGACCAATTGACGTATTAAGAAACTCTCTAGTGTCCCTGCCTACTCTTATTCTTTTTACTAAATCATCTATCCCTACTTCGAATGGATCATAGTAGTCCATTATAGCATCCCTAGTTTTTTAATAACTTTATTATACTGCTCTAAATCGTTGCTTACTTTAGCCCAGCTAACACAATTAAAGTCTCTGCACAGCTGTGGCCTTTCATTGTAAATTCCACATTTATATCCAATTTCATCATTACCTTCTATATGAGAGCACCGAATCCTTATTCCTTTTGCAGTATCTTTAATATGATCATGCTTTCCTACTATAGCCCGTAACCACTCCATCTGCCTAGGTTCTTTCCAATTAGGCTTGAGCTCTATCTCGCAGCATATAGCGCAACTCTTGCAAACGTTTTCTGTAATATTGACCTCTTGAAGAGGCCACTCCACTATACTCATCCCACAGCGTAGGGTATCTTATTATAGTCATTCCTGGCCATAACACCTACAGGTCCCTCATCTAACATTTCCTCTTGCCTATTAATTTCTTCATCAGCTATCTGATTAATAAGCGCCTCTCTTTGTAACATTAACTCAGCTCTCCTAGTTGCTACGTCTTCTTGTTTAAGTTGTAAATCTATATACTGAAGCTGGGCATCTATTTCTTTCTTACGAATCTCTGCCCCAGTCTTCATGTTCATTGCTTCTAGATTACCTTGTTGCTTCATCTGCTCAACCTGAATTCTATTCTCAAGCTTCATCTGCTCGCTCTCAATGATTCCCTGCATCTCATCTAACTGGGCTTGCATCTCTGCTACAGCAGGATCACCTTCAAACGATATGAACCTATCACCATCTTTGTAACCAAGTTGACCAAAAACTTCTTTAGTAACCTCTTGTATATTAATTCTTTCCGCAATACCTGGGAAAGCTGCCAAAGTCTGTAGGCCCATCATTAAGTTCTGAACCTTCTTTAATGGATCGGTGGCATTTATACCCACATTAACCTTCAGTAAAACTTCATACTTAAGAAGATCGTCTACCGAAACATCCTTCATTTGTTCATTTATTTCTAGGGCAGCCTCACCAGCAATTCCTAATATTACCTGATCGGTCTCGTAGTATTGCTCAAGTCTAAGCATTTGCTTAAGAACCTTCTCCACCCATGTTTCAGAAAACGTCCTTAGCACATATTCTATCACACTTCCTGTGCTGTTTGCTAGAAGAGACATACCGCCAACAGTTTCGTTTAATGATCTAGAAGCTTGAATTGTAGATGTAGAAAAGTTACCCTGTAACTCATCAAAGTCCATATTAATTCTATCTTGTTCCGCATACGCAGAACCAGTAACATCTCTAGTTTCTATAATTCTTACGTCTTGGTCTGGATCATCCATCTCTACCGCGCCACCAGGAACGGACCTAAACAAAGCGTCCAAATCTATATTCCTATCACGCCTTATATGGTATCTTTTATTAAGAGCTAGCTTAACATTGTCAAATCTTTGGTTCCATATATCATTAGCCGCAGCTTGAAGTTCTTGTGTTAGTTCAACCGTACCAGCTGGATAAATCTTATGCGCTTCTATATTAGCGTATCCCATTACGTATGGCCTTTCTCCGCTCCTCAACCAAGGATACATTTCTTGGAGTGGAATTGGATCAGTTAGCATATAGCTAACTCCTGCTGTAAAATAACACCAGTCTTCCCCTTCCTTTCTGACTATGTTTTTATGAACCCAGACTATTTTATAATCCTGAACCTCACCATATCCAGCATCATTATCAAGCGGGTCTTCTCTCGGCTCATCCCTTACTAGCTTTGTGGTATTATCATCCTCATCGCTAGTAGTGGTTAGCAACTCACCATCACTTAACTCGTTCCATTCCCCAGAATCCATTTTCTGTCTTATGTCTTGCAAGTACATAGGAATAAGATGTATTACGTATGGGCTACTTTCTATCGGGTCAGCCCAATCGGAAGCTGGATCAATCCTTAGATTTTCTGGAGAAATAATTTCTATGACAGGCTTATCTCTTATAGATGTTACCTGGCTTCTTGTTTTTTCATTTCCTTCATAGTCTATTACTGGTTTGTTATCACGGCCAACTTCAATATAAGTCTCGTCTCTTTCTTCATAATCCCAATATTGATGACTTACACACAACCCCTGAACCGCTGCATCCTGAAGAGCCGCCGACATTGTTTGAAACCAAGGAATAGTATTTGTTAGTCTGTACTGTAAAACCGATTGAGAAACTACAGCAGCAGCTGACTGCATTGAATCATTAGGATTTCTAGGCTTTACGCTTACAACATCCTCATTAGTAAAAAATGCTACATTCATTGCAGACTGAAGATTCCTTACTGCAGTCCTAGTTTTTGGCCTAAAAAATTTAGACCTTTTTTCATAAGCATTAGTATTATACTTAGACCCAGGCGGGTGATTGCTATTAAATAAAGAAAGGCTTTTTTCCCATTGCCCTCTTAAATTAGCGTCCACCCATTCAGAAGAATCCTCATATGCTTTCCTAGCCATCCTAAGCCAAGAGTCTTCACGAAGAGACTCGTCATCGTCTACGTTTAAAACCTCTGATCCCTCTATAGGAGGCTGTGGATTAATTAAGCTCATGCAGCGTAGTCTCCGTCAAGTTGTCCTGTCCTGCTCATATTTAAATCATTATACAAGGTGTTATTAAACTTGCCTCTCTGCTGTTTGAATCTTTCTAATATCTCTCCACCAGCCATAACGACTAATTTATAATCATTATCTATTTTATCGGCATGAATAACAAAGCCCCAATTGCCAGATAGTCTTAGTGACTTAACAGCAACAACTCCATCCATAACATTCACGGCCCAAAACCAACCAGGGTATTTTTTCTCTAAAATCTCTGCAACATTTTTTGCTAATGTTTGATCCTTTAAAGAAAATATGTTTGCTTTTTCTATATCAAAAGACATCTCATCCTTTCCTTTTTTCTTTCTTGCTTAGACCATAAAACACTCTTTGGCCATTATTAAAAACATACGTTTTTACTGGCTCTTTTAACTCAGGGTCAGTCTTATAACAAAGGTTGCTCCAGCTAAAAGTCGTATCTTTCTTGCTAAGGGTTGTATTTTTCTTGCTCATATAATTGTTATCTCTGATATATATTTAGGTTGCCCAATCTGTGGCCACGATAAATCATATGGAGTAAATACAAGATTTCCTGCCGCATCTATAGTAAATGTATAAGTAACACCAGCCTCCGGAGCAAGCGTTCCAAAATCCCAAGCATCTGAACTGCTAGACCAACCTCCAGAAACATCAGCCCATTTGGTAAATTCAAGACCAGTTAAATCTCCTTTATCTGGAGTAAATATGTGTCCTGAAACCGATAGCGGAACAAATCCAGTTAATGCAAGACTTCCAGAAGGAACATACCAAAGCTTAGAAAGTCTAAAATCAGGTGATGACCCTGTAAGGGTTAAAGAGCCAGCATCTGGTTGATTCTGTCCGGTTTCTACAGCACTAGGAGCAAACGTTGCATCCCAATTTGTGGCAGCAGCAGACCAAATTCCTCCGTAGTCATCCCAAGAATATGTTTGTAGAAGAGTAAGAGTGGCATTGTCTGGAGTAATTACAAACCCTTCCCCATTAGCTGGCACTTTACCTGTTAGAGTAAGAGTCGGAGCGCTTACTACAAATTTGTACATTCTCCCAATATCTGGAGAGTAAGCTGTAAATGTGAGGTCTGCTTTATCAACAGATGTATTTGTCCCAACAGCCATTTGAGGCGTGGGTCCGGTACTCCAATCACCAGTAGAATTAATCCAAGAACTTGTTAGCTGATCCCACTGATAAGACTGAACTATTTCAAGATTAGCAACACCGGGAGACGTGAAAAACTCTTTCTTGCCAACAGGAATAGAACCACTTAAAGTTAGGTCTCCTTTTGCTGGGGCAATAGCAGGGCCATCCCATGCGCGCTCAAATGCTGGGTCTTGCCAGTCACCACCTGTAGCTGTCCATGAAGTAATAGACATTTATCTATTACCTATGATTTAGGGTATTTAGTCTTTATTTCATCGACATTTCTTTGCCATGCTTCCAAACCATTTTCCGTAATGTACTCTATTTGTTCTTCTACGTGTCCATATTCAATTAATCTGGACGCTCTATAATTACAATCCTCAAGAACCCAGTTGTTAGTCCATTTATCGCCATCCCACACATAAAGAGGATCACCAATAACAGCAATTTTTCCGTCTTGTTTTGGTTCGGGTGTTTCCGTAACTTCTTCGGGAGAAACTTCATTTGCGTCTTTTAATACTAAATCCCACTGCTGAATCCAGTCGCCGTTAACTAACTTAGGCGTGACTTCAACCGCTTTGTAACCAACTTTATATGGTCTATCAACTTGAACAACATCAACAACTCCAAATGAATCTCTAATATCCTCTCTAGAGAAAGCATCTTCTGGAAATGAGACATTTGGATTATCGCGGCGTAAATCCCCTCTCCCATAAGGGTAGGCCTTTATTTCTTCGTTTTCTACTCTAGCGTACATTTTTTTTCTCCAAAAGTATTAAGCAAACTCAGGCCCAGAAAACCATAGAACCAAAGACTTCCTTACTCCTTTAGTTACGGGCGAAACCCTATGAAAAATATCTGATCTAAAAACAACCATATCACCTTTATTTGCTATGTTAGCATTATCACTTTTTAGAAATACGCCATCCTCAAGCCTAGAAATATCTCCGTTATTAATTTTAAATTGTCCTCCTTCATATTCATCCGGGGAGGACAATAAAATACTACAACTTAATTTTCTAGGGCCTTTAAGAGGTGACTCATTTCCTTCCTTGTCTCTTGAACAATCACGGCAACACCAATCTTTATGCCAATCGTAATAACCATCTTTATAATTGTCAGATGGTAACTTGGATGATGCTAAATCTATTTTTTTTAGACTATCAGATGAATAATAAGTTGTGAATTGTGCGTCTTCTAAAAAATCTAATTCAAAATTCCACTTGCAATTAACGTTGCAATCATTTAGATAAGGCATGACATTATCTTGAACAATTTTAGTTTCAACACTATTGAAAAACGATACCTTACTATTTCTATATTTTGAAACTCCCTGCTTAGTGAGCGCCTCTTCTAAATCCTTACTTTCTCCAAGAGTTCTAAACAAATCACAAGCGCCTTCTGATAATGCGTTTCTAAACCATCTATACGTTATCATTTGTATTCTTTCCTAGAGTATAAACTCCTGTAATAATTTTGAACTCTGCTCATAATTCCGCCGAACTCTTTGTTCATAGATTTTTCAGTTTTACTGTCTAAATCAAAAGTCTTTGATTTGCAGTCCTCCCTTCTGAATGGGATAATTTGGGCCAATGGAGTTCCTATTTCTATTATTCTGCTGCTTGGGCCATCTGTTTTCTTTATTGAAAATGGAAAATTAACAGGAATTGTATACTTATCTGTATCGACAACTCCGCTGAATACTTGTAATTCTAAGTCTGGTCTATTCATTGGCTGAATAAATAAACAAGAAACTCCGGGTTCAGTTCTTACTGCCCAAGGATTATTAATCCTTAATCCTAAAGTAGTATGATCAGGCCATTCAGGAATCTCTTTTATTTGATTAGGAGAACTCATTCCTAATTGCTCATCTGCTCTAGAAACCCATTCATAATTACCATCTTCTTTTTGATCTATAATTAAATCAAAATGCAACGGTAAAATGTAACCTATACTCATTGCTTCCATAAATGGAACACACCTTTTAAAGGTTAGATTAAAATCAGCCGCCGATGCGCCTGCGGCATATTCAGAACCACTTGGTTTATCACTAAGGCTCATGGGTCTTCCTTCGCTATCCGAAATTCCCTTTGCCTCTCTCCACCATTTAGGCAGAAACTTTGTAGCAGGTTTTGGTTCTGGAGCGGCCCCCCTAACTAAATTACCTACAGTCATTCCCCTTTGCAGTCCATACTGCATGTCGTATATATGACGTATAAATTCTATTTTGATGTTACTCTCCTCTAGTTTATTAAATTAAAGGATATTATAATCCTTTCTTCTTCACTATGATTGACTTCAACCTCATGCAAAATACTAGAGGGCCATATTAATAAATCACCCTCTTTTACAACTGGCCTATATCCAATAACTGAGCCGTCTATAAAATTATTAAATGGGGAATAAAAACGAGTGGCTGTATGCAAATTTTCATTAAACGAAACAAAAAGAATCCCTGAAAACCCTATAGAACCGTGATTGTGAACTAAATGGTAACAACCTTTTTTGTAAAGTTGATAAAACATGTCCTTAACTTTAAGCCGCATATTTATTTCTTTATAAAATTTATCCAATGCGACTTCTAGAACAGATAATACATATTCACAATATGTTGGTAACGTATTAGAATAATCTGTATATACGCCAAGGTCTTTCCATTGATAATCGGGCCTATCCAAAATAGCCTTCTTAATAATTTTTCCTTTTATCTCTTCGTTCCAGTCTAGAGAAAAATGAAAGAGCGGAACATTGAACATATTGATTGATCTATTAATCATAATTAAAATTAATATAATCCAAAATTAGTATTCTTCTTTCATAATAGACAGGTCAATACCAGACTCATTTTCTTCCACACCATTCACAGTTTTGTTTTTATATATTATCTGCACATTACCTGTGTAAGTTATCCTTACTTCTTTTTCCTTATTAGGTAAAACCATATGTCTTAATATAGAAGGAAAAATAACGATCTGCCCTTCTTTAGCATCACATTCGACAGTATCCTTGAACTTTATGCTCTTATCCTGCCAAAGAGAACTCGTTTGAACTAAGTCGTATGCTGGAGAAAAGAATAACAGTCCGTTTGCTTTCCCTATTTTTTTAAAAATAACAAAAGAGAAATCAGAATTACCATGCAAATGGGCTTCCTGAAAATCTTTTTCATAATACTCATTAGCCCAAAAACTAACTAATTTTAATTTATACTCAAACGGAATTACACTATCAGTAAATTCTTTAACATTACTCATAATGTAAGAAACACTTTCTTGGTCAGTATTTGTTACACCCCTATAAGAACTTAAAGTATTAGAATACCAAATTCTATTTGGAGTGTAGGTTGCGTTAATTTTATCTATGTTAATATCTTTAACGCAATAAGGAAACCCAAAAAGAGAAGTCTTACTGGTCAACTTGTACTCCATAAGTTCCTCCTTCTCCACCGCCACCGCGAGTGTTATCCCCTCTTCCCGGATCGCCACCTTCTGCTTCTATAGTTCCGCTATTAGATAGGGTTCCGGCATATACATAAAATATAACGCCACCGCCAGAACCGTTGCCGGCTGCGTTGCCAGAACCTCCATCAGTTCCATTGGCAGATATTGTTCCAGTTATGGTTAAATCACCTTTAACAATAAGATATATTATACCACCAACCCCATCACCGCCAGCGCCACCACCGTTTGCTGTCCCACCGGGGTTTCCTGCGCCACCTCCGCCAGTTCCTTCTGGACCAGCATTTCCACCTGCACCACCTCCAAAATTTTGGGCTGGATTTCCGCCGGGATCGCCTTGCCCACCTCCTCCGCCGGGACCGCCAGAAAAGCAACCTCCTTTACCTCCTGACCCGCCTCCGCCACCGCATCCACCTCCGGTCCGGTCGCCTCCGCCACCTCCTCCAGTAGAAAGCGTGGTTCCGCCTGTAGAGCCGTTTGCCCCACCCCTTCCCATCCAACTAGAGTTTGCATCTCCTCCACCACCTCCCGTACCACCGATTCGAGAAATCTGTAGATTAATACCATCACTAGATACTGCTGGATGATTGGCTACAGCAGATACAGCAGGGCTTCCACCGCCTGCAAACGTAGGAGATGCTAGAGTATCAGTTGATCCATCTTTTATAAAACCAAGTTGAAGACCGTTAGCGTTAGCCGCCGAACTATCTGAACCTCCAGAAGCGGTTGGGTCAGCCAAGCCCCCCATAGCACTCATGGTCAATGTTCCTGCTATGGTACAATCACCATCAACGTATATTAACATGCCTCTACAAGGCTGATCTACAGTATAAGTGTGTCCTGATTGAATATTCATGCTAGTATAATTTCTAACAAGTATATCTCCATCATAAGACCCATTTTTATTTTGGACAGTTTGGGTATCTGAACCATCGCTGGTAAAAGCGCCATCAGAGCCATCGCCCCAATAATTTAAGTCACCAGCACCAGCCCCGAAAAATCCAATTTTGCTTCCTCCTATAGGCATAATATATCTCCTAAGCCATCGCCAGCCCAGCAGAGAATCCGTACCAGGTGGTTCCTGCATCCAGCGTCGTAAAGACAATAACATCTACTCCGCTAGTAGTTAATGTAGGGGCAGTTGCAGCGGGCCAATCAACTGCGGCGGGCCAGTTTACAGTTTGTGATCCACCATTGGTTAGAATAAGCAGAAAAGAACAACTCCTGCCTGTTGCCGATGGATTGCTAAAAGTAAATGTAGTTGTACTTGTGTCAACAGTTCCAGTAACAACATTACCGCTGGTAATGTCGATATCTTGAGTGCCACCACCAATTGACCCGATAGCATTTGTAGTCTCAGCAATATCTAAAAAGTATGGCCTTTGAACTTGATAATCAGCGTGATTAACAAGACCGGCAGCACTGGCAGTAACCGTCTTAGAGGTTTGAACAGTTCCTAAAGTAGTAACATCATTATAGTCTATTTCAGTACTGGTAACGTTTACTCCGTCTAATTTATTTAGTTCAGCAGCAGATGAGGTAACTAATGTACCACCAAGCTTCAACCCATTTGTTCCGTCATGAGAAGCAACATCAAAGTCATATGCTCCATCTTCAATCGTAACATCTCCATTAGCGTCTGCTGTTAATACTTTAGACTCTTCTGATTGACCTAGCGTTGTAATATCAAGATAGTTCAATTCAGTAGTAGTAGCTGTGCAGCCGTCTAACAGATTCATCTCTGCACCATCCGCTGTAACAGCAGTAGTGCCAGAAAGACCACTAAATTGGTTCTTCAAAACAGCCTTTATAAGACGCAAATGATCGTCGCCCTGCGATATCGGGTCGGTAGCAGTAGGATTAGCCGAGTCTAATTCGCTAATATATGTTGCAGATTCTAGTCCCATAATAGCCTCCTATGCTAATTCAAATATGCCACTGGAACTTGGAGTAACAGTAAGCGTGTTATCTTCTGCTAAAGTAAACTGAGATGTAGTCAGTTTAGAAAAACAAACTAATTTGCCACCTGACTGATAAACAACAGCGTATTTAATATTCGCAATTGTTCCGCCAGTAGCGGTCCATACAACAGCAGTTGAATCAAAACGATACTTATCAGTCGCAACAGAAGCCCATGTACGGGCCGTAACAGATGCGCCTCCAGTTGTGTAACCATTACCACTAGCAACCTCACTAGCAAGTGAAGCATATGTAGATAAAGCTGCATTATTTACATTAGCGCTTCCTGCGCTAGTATGAAGTGATATATAGAAACCAACACTTGTACCATCTAGATCGAACTGACCGTTGCCTATGTATTCCCTAAAGGAATTGTAAAAACTCCAAGCAGTAGCGGCCATTTTAATTTACCTCCTCTTTAATTTTTAATGAATTTGGATTTTTAATGATGTGTGAAATAAGACCATCTCCATGCACAGCCAAATCGTAATGTTCGCCTGTTTTAGCAATCATATCAACGAACTCTTTTGCCTGATGGTAATTCGCCGCAGTACAAGTAAACTCTCTTCCAGCTACTGTGACATCTATAACGCCTTCACCATCATTTTCAGGCTGATCATAAGCATGGTGATCTGTCATAATACAACTATCAAATCCATACACTTCAAACTTATGAAATCCTAACATCCTTAGTAAATGAACGGCTCTCAACGCAACTGTAGCGCCCCCCATTATCGGATAGTATTCTTTTCCGTACTCTTCTTTTAAAAGATCAAAATTGTCATCTCCAGCGCAATGCCATATCCATACTTTATTATCCTTAAGATTTTCAAATACAGAAGGATGGCACTGAGATGAAATAAAATATTTACAATCTTCAACTAATGGATAAACAAATCTGTTATTAAACTCCCTGCTATCCAGCATTACCATTCCTGAAGGAGTAAGACCATTATCCATACAATATTTATGAGAACCATTAACCGTAATTACAGGCATTCCGTTTTGTCGTTTTTCTAATAGATCGGGAAAAGTATCCTTTAATGTGGGGCCACCAAGCGCAATGCCTATAGTTTTTTCCCACTGAGTTTCATACGGCCTTACTTGTGACAACCCTCTTTTTATATTTATTCTTATGTTGTCCCTTATTTTATCTTTATCTTCATTAACGCCACAAATTATTTCTGGTATAGGGCGTAATTTTTTTACTTCTATAGCTGGTGGTTCTGAATTAACCCCCATTTGCAGTGCCTGCATTTAACTAGCCTCTCTGTTTGTCTACAATCACAATACTCACGCTGCTGTAAATACCATTCTTACCTCAAGACCTAAAGTGTTAGTAGCTACTGCATCTACATCTATCCTGAGAACGTCTCCTGTAGAAACATTATTATTTCCACTAATCACAGGAGGGGTAGCAGCGGTGCTAGAATCTTTTTCATTAAGGTCAATAGTTATGGGAGTAGACAATATATCCTGTGCATCAGTTAAATTATGTATTTGGACATTTGTTATACTCCCACCAGTTCCCACAGTATAAACATGAGCGTTAGCAGAAAGCAAGTTTTTTCCATCAAGAGTAGATGGTATAGTAACATGGGTTGCCCCATTACCAACAGTAGGCCCTATGCCATCAGCAACACACTTTACTATTAAAGTTCTATTCTCAAACTGCTGTATATCTTTAGGGTATATAGCTCTAGAGACACCAACAGAAGTATCATAAAACATTAGCTTATCTGTTGTAGAGCTAATAGTATCTACTGTTCCAAGATTTGGAACAACTTCTTGTTTATTATTATTTAGATTGTTGAAATTGGCATCCGCTTCGTCGAAAGTAAGCGGACTTCCTTTGTCTTCTCTTAATACAATTGTTGCCATTTATTTTTTCCCACCCTTAAGTATTCTATCTTCTGCCTGTCTTAAAGTTAGTTTGATTACCATTAAAATTCAATCCTATAGTGGGCTATTACTGTTCCGTCATCTCTATAATTCAAACCTATCGACTGGTTCTTGGTAATCTTCTTCACCGCGCCAATCTGATAGCTTTCTTCCGTTGCTCTCAACTGGAGTGGTAGGTCGTATCTTGATACGGCGTAGAGGGCGGCTATCACGACTCCAGAAACGATCACCTCCGTTTCGTACTCCTTGTACCATTTCTCCTTCTGTTTTTTTTGCCCACATGGGATAACGCTTCTTCCGTTTGAAGTTCCTGCCGCCCCTTCCGCGCATAAACGATCTCCCAATGCTCTTGCTTGATCTGATGTTGATTTAAGTGAATACTCATTAGCAACCACTGGCAATCCTAACTTGAGCGCTTCTTTGAGCATTGCAACCGCCATCTCGGTGTCAGCCGTGTAATCGCCAGATAGGTGATCCCCAAACTGTAGGTAAATAAAATCTGCACCGTTGTAGTAATTTGTATCTCTGTACATCCCGCCAACACCAGGGGCTAGATGAACAGCAACATGTTTATCGGTCAAGCTTTTTACCTTTGCGACCATTGCGTTTACTTCTGCTGCGGTGTACTGCTCATCGCATTCTAGGCAGACAACATAACCGGACACTAGATCATCGTTGGTTCTAATGTAGTGGTCAATGAAAGCAAGGGTGTCGCTCAGAGGCTCCTGACTATCCCCCTGCCTGCCTTCCCCCGTCAACCATGCTACAGGCTTTAATCCTGATGCATTTAACTCCTGTAATCTGGGCCTTTGGTTAGCATAA
>Ga0098059_1000979_pt1 | contig 14992 bp, 20 predicted proteins | sample 20_taG_FD_92580 | JGI IMG/M metagenome (GOLD analysis project Ga0098059, IMG submission 92580) | Marine viral communities from the Subarctic Pacific Ocean - 20_ETSP_OMZ_AT15318 metaG | ecosystem: Environmental > Aquatic > Marine > Oceanic | place: Subarctic Pacific Ocean | collected 2015-01-19
CGTGATTAGATATCGGGGATGAAAAGATTGATCGATTGGGGATCGCTGGTGGTGGCCACTGGTTTGATCCTGGCGATGACAAGCTGCGCTGGTTTGAAGATCAGCGTGGAGAGCGAGTTGGATGCGAGCGCGGGAAATCTGCTGAACCTGTTTGAGTGATGCCGAAGAAACCTCTCAAGAGCAAGACGATCTGGCTTGGGCTGGTCACCTCGGTGGTCTCGGTGGCGGCGGCTAAGTTCCCGGAGCTGTCGGCCTTCATCGACGACAACTGGAACGTCCTGGGGGCGATCCTGGGTGGGGTGATAATCGTCCTGCGTGGATTGACTGGCAAGCCACTGACGTTGTCTGGCGGGTAGTCCGTAGTCAGCCGGTAGCATCCCCTGGGTATGGATCCCTCGCTGATATCGCTGCTGGAGCACGGTGGACTGATTGGAGCGCTGGTGCTTGCGGTGGGCTATCTGAATCGTCGCAATGATGTCCTGACGGGAAAGGTGGAGGCTCGTTATGACGCTGAGTTGTGCGACTTGAGGCGCCGCCAGGAGGAGTGCGAGCAGGACCGGAAGAACCTCCACACTCAGATAGCTTCGATGCTGAGAGAGGATGACTGACCAGGAGAAGTATGAGGCCTTCCTGGCCGGTCTGCAGCTGCGGCACTTCTCGCCTCAAGAGATAACACGCTACGGCGCCGCGACCAGGAGCGGAGAGCGTAACGGCCTGCCGGAGGATCCGGAGTTATGGGAGAATCTGGTCCCGCCTCTCTGGGTCGTCGATCAGCTGCGGGAGAGTATAAATCTCCCGATCCGCCTGACCTCGCTGTGGCGCAGTCCGGCCTATAACAAGGCGGTAGGCGGCAGCTCTGGGAGCTTCCACATGAAGAACTCGGCGATTGATTTCCAGGTGGACGGGATGAGTCCGCTGCAGGCGTTTAATCGGCTGAACAAGATGCGTCACGCTGGCTGCTTTACTGGCGGCTTAGGCCTCTACAGCACCTTTGTCCATATTGATGCGGGGCTCCGGGGGCGCAATGCGACCTGGTAGGATACAATCAAATCATGGCACTAGGGCTCTTCACCGGGATCGCGGCAGACAACACGACCACAACTCCCATCCTGGACTACCTGGGGATCGAACCTGATCTTGCCGCGTCCATGACGAGAGATTTGGTCTCTTACAGTGGGAGCTACTACGCGGTCTCTGGGGGAAACGTCACTACGGTCTACGACCAGAGCGCTAACGGAAGAAACCTTACGTCTGATGGGAACGCTGATATAGCTCTTACTGGGACAGGGAATTCTGCGAGAGCAGTCTTCGTCTCCTCGGGAAGCGGTGTATATTCTGTCCTGTCAACGGGTGTTGTTGGTGGTTCCTTTCCTGCTGGTGGGCATGATGTTTTCATCGTAATGGACCCTACCACGACAACCAAACAAGCATGGATCTCGGACACTTCATCCCCTGCTACGGATATGATTGTTATGCAGTACGACAACGGTTCTGCTGCTGTCTCCAGTGCCATGACCGCAGGGGATCTCCGAGTGAATGATTCCGTCCTAGACCCACAAACCCGCGGCGAACTCCATGACACCATGACGGCTTCAGGGACGAATGTTCTTTCGGTCGAAGATCTTGTGTTATCCACGCTGGATTCGACGGTCCATGTAGGAGCAAAGCACAGTGTTTGGCGATTGGAAGGATCCTTTGCGGAGTTCATCATCACCCCTCCCCTTTCAGACGCAGACCATTCCGCGATTGTCTCAAATATTAGAGCCTTCTACGGGTAGAATAAACTCATGGCTCTTGGAATATTTAACGGGATCACTTCGGACAACGCCCAAGCGCCTGCCTCGCCTGAGTTCCCCAGGCCGCTGGACATTTTCGGCGGGGTGGCTCCTGCGTTTGCTTACGGACTGCGGCGACTCGACAGTGACTACACCGGGTATGCAATCCGGGTTCGTCGGGATGCGGACGATACCGAAGTCGAGGTGAAGTTTGACGGCGCTGGCAACGTCTCTCTGGCCTCTCCCATCGTCGATGGAGGAACGGAGCAGACCGGCAGCGTGTCGGGAGGCACCTACACCGTAGAGACCAGCGAGCTAATGACCCTCGGTCCCTATGCTGATGGTGGCACCGTCCGCGTGGTCAAATGGTATGACCAATCTGGCAATGGCCGAGACGCATTCCAGACCGTTGAGGCGAACCAACCGATCTTGATCAACAGTGGGACGCTTGGAGACGGGATCGACTTCGTCCCGAACGACTATCTCAAGGCCAACTACAACCTCACAACGTCGAACGACCACACGTTCCATGCCGTTGCCAAGAGTGACGCAGTTGGAGGATTTGCAATTGTCGGGGATCTCGACGCTTACGACGACGGGTCAGAACTCCTCTGCACTTCCTCCGGCAAGTGGTCTTACCGCATCGGCAACACGGACCTGGAACCTAACGCAACGACAACAAACCTTGCCTACCTCTTGGTTTCCTACGACCAGGGGTTATCTACAGGAACGGAGCAGCAGATGCGGGTGAACGGAGCATTTGCTCAACAATCATGCAACGAGACTCTTGCGTTCGGCACCGCAAATCGAATCCGCATTGGGTCGAGATTGGACGTTCATAACTACCTGAACGGCAAGATCCATGAGATCATGGCGTGGAATTCCAAACTGACGACAGCGCAGGAGGACATTCTGGAGGAAAACACCCTGGCCCACTTCAACCTGTCGTCACCGTACTCATCGCTTTGTTGCGATTTCGACGGGACAAATGACTACTTCAACCTGGGTGCCCCATCGACCGGAACGGGAGCGCATACACTTTCGATGTGGATAAATCCGACGACCATCGTCAACGGTGACCGCATCATCTCCAATACCAACAACACGGATTGGGGATTACAATTTAATGCTGGAAACATTGAGGCGTGGGGATTTGAAGGGGAGTGGTATGAGTTGACCTCCAGTCCCTCTGCTGGCGAATGGACACATCTAGTAATCGTATTTGATGGGAGTGGAAACCAGCAAGTATACAAGAATGGCGTGGCGGGGAGCGTCGTAGAAGCGCCCTACAACCTAAGCAACTTGGGCGTGGGTGCTACGCTGGATCTCAGTTATGGGCAGAATTTTGATGGCAAAGTTGATGAAGTAGCGATCTGGTCAGACAGTGCTTTGACAAGCGCACAGATCACCACGATCTACAACGGAGGAAATCCTGCGGACCTCACCTCTCTCTCCCCAACCGGATGGTGGAAAATGGGAGAGGGTAATGCCATCTCCACGACCATCACCGACCACGGGAGCGGGGGAAACAACGGCACGTTGGTCAATGGTCCGGTCTTCACCTTCGACAGTCCCTCTTACTAATGAACAATAGATCGTATGTTATTATTAACGCAAGCGAGGTTGCGTCGGTGGACTTCGACTCGGTGATGGAGAATGCTGATACGCTCCGCTATTCCGTCGATGGCTCCAAAACCTTCGTTAAGTTTGCAGGGGAAACACCCTCCGGTTTGGAGGGCAAGACCATTTACAACCATGATGAGATCAGGACTCTCCTCGCTACGGAAGAATGGACGAACCCGGAACCAGAATCATGACTCGACACCTCAAATTCAGAGCCAAGGATTCCGCCGAAGAGCGCAGCCGTGAGCTGTGGGCGCAGAAGCTAGGGCGCCCGGTCGATGCCAATGCGGTCACGGTCCACCTGTATGCCTTCCAACGCTCGGCCAAGACGTTCGGAGGCTCGGTACTATTCATTCACGATGACGGCGAGCTGCTGACCGCTGACGAGAAGGAAGACCTCCGGGACGACGACGATCTCCGGGCCTGGCGGGAGAAATACCGGCCTGAAGACCTGGAAACGGACGACTGAGGCTTTATGACGGCCTCAGAGCGCCCTGCAGCGCGGCGGCAGTGTGTCCGGACCTGAATTCCGGAGCCGCCCGGAGAGAGCGTCCTACGACCTCTTTCTGGCCTTGGCCTTGGCTGTGACCTTCACGGCGCCGTCCGCTATGGCGTAGAGCAGCGCCCTCCAGGACGGTTCGCCTGCTGCTGTTCCCCGCTTGGCCTTGCAGCCGAGCCTGGCCGCGATCTTGTCCAGCGACTCCCGGCGCTCCTCGCTTAGTTTTAAGCTCTCCCTCTTCATTGCTGTGATAGTGTCAGATCCCAAGGCTTAAACAAAACCTCGTTTGCGTCCAGATAATCCAGATACCTAGCCGAAGGCTTCACTCCCGGCCAGCGGATGTCGTAGACGCGCTCTCCCGGAGGCCGGGAGAGCAGCCAGCGGACATAGGTGACCAGCTGGCAAGGTCTCAACCGGGGGAGGAACAGGATGATGTCCTGAGGATCAGGCATGGTCGTAGCTGTCGAACCAAGGGCCGTGTGCCTTGGTGTAGGCTTTGCGCTTCGCGCTGGTGCAGGTTGAGGAGCTGGTCTCCGGGTCCTGGCAATGCTTTCGCGCTTCCTCCAGGGTGAGACCCTTCTTGATTGTCCGGGGCCGGATGTCTTCAAAGAAGAGCCGTGTGATTTTGTAGCGTTCCATGATGGTGGTGGTGGTGGTGGTGGTGGGTGGGGGTGGGGGGCTAGTCCCTGACCTCCTCAAATTTGGGGAAGTCCGCGTAGCCCTTGGGAGTGATCTCTACCCAGTAGTTATCCGGACCAAACTCGGTCTGCTCCTCGCTGGTGACGAGGCCCTTCTTGATGAGGCTCCCCAGTACTCCTGACTCGGAGTGGCTGACCTCTGCGTAGAGCGAGCTGGACACATCATGCAGCCAGCCAGAGCCGCCCTTGTTAGCGATAGAGTTGAAGAGGACGAGTTCCTTGGTAGTCAGTTTGGTGTTGGTCATGGTCTTGTGTGGTTGATGGTGGTGGTGGTGGTTGGGTGCGTCGCCCTCCCCGGAGGGAGGGATTGCATTTTTATGCTGCGGTGATGGTCTTATTGGGTCCGGTCCAATATGCGAGGGCTACCTCTGCCTCTTCCCGGGTGGAGTACTCCTTCAGATTGACGAACTCCATATTCTCGTCAAGGAACTCAAGATCGTATCTATCGCCACCTTTTGGGGTAACGGTTGCGAACTTTGCTGTCTCTATGCTTAGGGATCGGTTGGTCATTGTCTGGTATGGTTGGTGGTGGTGGTTGGTCTTCTGGGTTCTCCCTGCCAACAAAAAGAAAGTAGCTCCTTTCCTGTGTCAGCGCAACAAGAAAAGGAGCTACTTTAATCTTTTTTTCTGCCGGATTAAATAAGCCCTATTTTTCAGGGGTTTCCGGCGATGGATTATGTCACTCCGACATCGACGTTTCTTTCTTCAATGCGTTTAAAACATCATTCAGGCGATACCGGACCATCTTGCCCAGCTTGGCTGCAACAGGGATGTGACCGCTGGCTGTGTGCTTCATTACCCAGCGTCTCGGCATCCGCAGAATCTCGGCAAGCTCGTCGGCATTAAGCAGGTCGTTTTTGGGTTTGCTCACTCGCTTCCTCCCCTCCTCAACTGCTTGAGAGTATCGGCCACCATCTTGCACTTTCCGCTTTTCCGGTTCTCTTGAACGGCCTTGTCGATCTCTTCCTTTGTCTTCGGCGGCGGCGGCTCATGCCTCCCGCTGCAGTGGACTGCCGGTTCAGCTCGCGTTGGCCTGACCAGCGCAACCTCCTGGGAGCGCTGCAGCCATGAGATGATGAAGCGAGCGTAGTTCTTTTTCCTTCTTGCCGGGTTAGCCCACAGCCACTGGTTCATCACCTCCAACTCAACGTCGATCTTTACCTTGGGGAATGCCTTGCGCCACTGGCGCTTGTGATCGTCAGTGATATTCTGGAAGCCGTTGTCCCAGCAAATCTTCGGCACACTCACGGCTGCCTTAATTTCGTTTGTGCAAGCCGGGCTTGCCTTCTTTTCTCTCAACGTAGTCTTCATAGCGCGATTCAAAATCCTGCTTCGCCATCTTGCCCTTTAGTCCGGTGGCTAACTTGTGCAGCCCCTCGGCATCAGTGATGCTAAGTTTGATGGCCGCGTAAATCTCCGAAGGCTCCACACCGTCAGCCAGTAGCTTCTCGCAGAGCGCAGAGGCATCGGTGACAACCCTGCGGCCTCGACCTGGTGCGATGTGCCATTCAATGAAGGCGCCGGGATCTTCCTTGGCCCGTGCCAGCATCTCGGTGTCCAGGGCTCGCTCAAACGCGCCGAGCTTGCCGAGCGCTGCCTTCATCTCTTCCAGCTTCCCGTTGTGGAGCGACGGGAGAAAGATGTCCTCCACCGTTTTGTCCGGCTCCATGATCATGTACTGGGCATTGAGCGCCGGGCAGCGGAGTCGGCACGGACAATACTTGCAGCCGTCCGGGTCCGGGTTGAAGTTGCCGAGAAACGGATTCTCGTCGCGTCCTGACAGGAGGCCGGGAAGGACGAACGTCTGCAGCTCGTATAGCTCCTGCTTGGAGAGGATGGCTTCGGAGTCCATGCGGCCCTGTTTGATGAAGGCGACTCGGACAGAGAGCGCTCCATACTCCTGGGCCACCATAGCGGCGTAGGTCATCAGCTGGTAGCTGTCAGCCGCCAGCGGAAGCGCTCCCCAGCCTGTCTTGTAATCAAGCACCAGCGCCTCGGTGTCGCGGATCCAGATAACGTCAGCCTGGCCGGTACAGATCGCGGCCTTGCTGTCGTCCTTCAGAAACAGCCGCTTCTCCAGAATCACCTCGCCTTCGTCATCTGCTCCCCAGGCGCGCATGGCGATGTTCCGGGCTTCGGCAACGTAAGCAGACGCCTCCTGGATGTCGCTCTCGGCGTAACGGCTCTCGACCTTCTCCCGGCCATCCCACATCTCCTCGCAGATCGAATGAATCATGCGCCCGTGTGATGCCGCCTCGCTGTCCTGGTCCGCTGGCAGCTCTCCCCGCTTCCGCAGGAGCCGCTCCAGTGGCAGGCTGGCCTCGCACCTGTTGTAGCGATCCATCGAGCTGGCGCTCGGCAGTCCTTTTCTCTCGGCGTCCATTAGTCTTCAAAGGGCATGGCTTGGAACCTGTTCAGCGCGTCCGCTTCGATCTCCAGCCAGTTGCCGAGGATCTCGTTGAGCTTGGCGGTGCCGAGCATCGCAATAGACCCCTTGGCGCCGAGCACCTTCCTGCCGCGCAGAACGGACTCGATGTCTTCGCCGGAGGCTTCGCTTTCGGTGATCTTCTCCAGGACCGAGGTCAGCGCTGCTTGCTTCTCGTCCACCTCTGGCTCTGGCTCTGGCTCGGGCGGCATCACCTCGACCGGGGCCGGATCTTGAGCGCCGTTGATCTCGATAGGAACCGGTTCCGGCTTGGGCTCTGGCTCTGGCTCGGGCTTGGGGCGCGTTGGGAAGATCCCCTTGCTGGGCGCAGGCTTCGCCTCCCGGATGTCCACCTCCTCTTCCATAGTCCGCATTCCGAGGCACAGGTCCGGAGCATAAATCCTACTGAAAAAGGCCCCGGCTCTGTATCTCAACATTAGCGGAGCCATAGAAACCCACTTGGAGCCTGATTTTGTCGCCCAGCCCTCGTCCTTGGCCATTTGAATGGACACGGGAGGCCCCTCAACGGGTTCGCCTGTCTCCTTGTCTTTGGCGTGTGCAACGCATGTGAGATCGTCGCCGTCTCCGGTCATCCGGAACTGCAGCGGAGTGTAGCGCCCGGAGGCGTTGACCATCGCAATCAAGAACTGACTGCTCCAGGCGGGTCGCCCGTGGACAATGTAAAGTGACTGGAGCACCGCGAAGGGGTCCGCTCCGATCCTAGAAGCTATATTGAGGGCGATGACGCAATTGGCCACATTGCCCCGGAACTGCTGCGGGACCAGGTCGCTTGCGGCCAGCATCTTCCCGGCTCGCTGGGCTAGTTCAAAGTTGTCCTGGCTAGAAAAGACCGAGAGAGCCGAAGACTCTTCCGCTGGCGGCGTAACATTAGTGCTGATTTCGTTCATGGTTAGTTTGGTGAGTGGTCGTCGATTCCGCAGTGGCTTGCGGTCGGGACAGGCATGCCTCGGGCTTCCCAGAAGCGTTCGCAGGCCCGTTCTATTTGGGTAAAATTCACGTAGGAGTTCCTCTTGTGACGGCGCCCGATCTTCTTGCGGATCCGCGCCTTTCGTCTGACGGTCGGGTCTCTCCTCGGCCCTTCGTTTATCTGGCACATAAAGTGATCTTTCGGCGAGACCATCGCCTTAGCAACAATTTGAAGCAAACATTCGCTTCACAGATTATCCCCAAAGGTCTCGCTCCCATTTTAACGCAAAAGACTTGTGGTCCGGTTCTCTTCCGGATAAGGCTTCAGGGTTCCAGAGCAAGATGCCCCGCAAAAAGCGAATCGGGCGCCCACGATTGCGCCGGAAGGATCGGTTGAGTACGCAGATTCGGGTTGATGTCGGCCCAGGCACTCGGAGCGCCGTCCAGCGGGAGATGATGAAGTCTCACCAGTCCAGGTCGAAGGTGGTTCGCACCCTGATTCGGGAGGCCCTCAGGGCTCGCGGCTACAAACTGGTGGAGAGTTTCGACGAGAAGCGCGACAGAGAGCGCGACAGCTGAAACTGAAATAATTCTGTCAGTATTGTGTCAGCCAGCCGTTTTTGGAAAAGCGCTGATTCCGCGTAACTCTTTGCAGCTGAATGGTGGGCCCGGCAGGATTTGAACCTGCGACCAAGGGATTATGAGTCCTCATCTTTTATCTGGCAGAATTATTAAACCACTGCAAAAACAGGGGCGAACGAGACCCAACGTGCGCGAACGTGCGCGAAAGGTGTTGCGGATTCTGTCAATTGTGTCAGTAATCCCGGCATGGCGAACCAAGTGAAATTCAGCATCTACAAGGATTCTTCCGGGTACCAAATCAGCGTCCCTCCGGCGATGACGGCGAGCGGGAAAAGGGAGCGTCATTTTTTCAAGAAGCTCGCAGACGCGAAGTCCCTCCAAAAGGAACTGAAGGCGCAGTACCGCCAGCATGGCTCCAGCGCTTTGACGATTAAGGCCGCGCTGGCCGAGGATGCGACCAAGGCCCAGGAGATGCTGGCGCCGTTCAATGTCTCTCTGGTTGAGGTAGCTAAGGAATACATTTCGCGGAGAAAGGCCGCAGGAGCCACTGTGCCGCTCCGGGAGGCCTGGGGCGACTACATCCTCAACCTGGAGGAGAAGGGCCGCTCAGAGCCCCACATCCGGGGCCATGAGAGGACGTTTGGGATTATGCCTGGCTGGTTCCTCGACCGAGAGGTCGCCAGCATTGAGGGGAAGGATCTGGAGAAAGCTCTCGACCAGACCATCAAGACTCGTCCCGTGACCCGTGGCACAACCTGGAACCGGCGCCTACGGGAGACTCGGTCGGTGCTGAATTGGGCGAAAAATACCGAGGCCAAGGAGAACCGGGGCCAGAAGAAGGCACCCAAGATTCTGAAGAGCAATGACCAAGCGCGCAAACTTATGGAGATAGCGGAACAGGAAGGCTGCGCCCTGCCCTTTGCCCTCATGCTCTTTGCCGGGATCCGCCCATCCGGGGAGCTGCTCAAGATCGGCTTGGACAGCATTCGCCGGAAACGCATCTACATCGGCCCTGACCAGTCGAAGACCGGGACAGACCGTCAGATCCCGATATCGGCAAACCTGCGCCTCTGGATCGACGCCTGGGACCAAGAGACGATCCTGCCGGTGCAGTGGAAGCGGAAGACTCAAGCCGTCCGGAAAGCTGCTGGGATCGCTGGCGAGCAGGACATTCTCCGGCACACCTTTGGCAGTCACTTCTACCGCGTCCACGGCGAGGAAGAGACGCTGCAGGCGATGGGCCATACTTCGTTCCGGACCTTTGAGTCGCACTACCGCCGGGCAGTGAGCTTGGAGCGAGCGCAGGAGTTCTTCACCATTGCTCCGGGCGGGGCCAGTTGCGCGGCTCCGGAGGCGATCCGGGTGGCGTGACTACTCCCGCTCTTCGACGTAAGACTCAAAAGCCTTCATCAGTGCCGACATGCCCCGGCTCATCTCCTGCTCGTCCTGGGCTTCTCGGCTGGCATCTGCAAATCGCTTTGCGTCCTGTCCATCGCCGTCAGTTGAGTTCAGGATTTCTTTCAAGGAACTCGGCAACTCCTGCTCGCTTCCTTGACTTGGTGAGGGCTTTCTTGGCATTGCGTAAATTCCTTTTGGCGGTGGTTACCTTGGTGCCGGTCTGCCCGGCAAGAGCTTCCAGCTTTTCTGCCTTACCCTCCACCCCCCGCCGTTTGCGGATGAAGTTAAGAGAGTTTAGCCCTTTTCGGTTGGCCGCTGCAAGCTGTGAGGTTGCGATTGTTTGCTTGGGCGGGAGGAAGGCATCAGCGGCCTGATCGAAGGAGGTTTTAATGGCTCCTGCTCCCTTTGTCCAGTCGGCATTGTCCCAAACGTCCTTCTCCTTGAACCACATTAAAGCCTGAAGATCGTCCGGATTCATGCCCAGTCTGTCAGCTGCTCTCCGGAATATCTCCTGGCCCAGCAGGAAGTCGCCATCGGAAACGCCGGTTTCAGACTTCGGCTGGATGCGCCATTGTTTCACCCGGCCAGCGAAAAGTTTCCGGCGAAGATACCGAGCCGCCCATACATCGATGGTTGCCGCCAAGCTTGAGCCAAACAGGTTCATCGAGAACTGAGGGGTCTTCGGGCTCAGTTTGTCCTTTGCCCTTCGGCCCCTCACTTTTGTGAATTTCCCGGCAAGAGCGCGGAATACGTGCGCCGAGTTCATCCCATACTTCTGACCGTCAGCACGGCGGGGCTCAAGGTTGTAGCGCTCAATCCACTTCTTGAGAAGATCCTGCTCGTCCATGCGTCGAGCTTCCCTCTTCCCAACGATCCTGCGCTTGATCATTGTTTCCTTGAGCTTGCCGGTCTCAGCCAGGTCAGCCGCTTCCTGGAAGCGCTTCAACATGCTGTTGAATTTCCCGGTCTTGAATTGGCGGTAAGCATCAAAAGCGTAAATGAAGTTCTGCTCTACGTCAGTGTTTGCCGAAGTGGCGCCGAGCAAATCGGCAAAGAGCTGATGGTCGCCTGCCAAGGCAATCTTCAGCTTCTTCCGCATACGGGAATACCAACCGATCCCGGCTGCAATCTCGGCGTCCAGCATGGCCTGCCTTGCGTCCGATTCCAGGTCTGCCGCTGCGGAGTCAACCGAGCCGTTGTCGATCAGCTCGTCAATCCTGTCCCGGTCCTTTTTCGTCACATGGTAATGCAGCGAATCGTAATCTGGCTTGGTCGTGTCCTGTGGAGGGGCTTCAAGCGCAGCCAATGCCGGAGCGTTCAGCAGATCATAGTCGATTGATTCGTAGATGATCTTGCCGTTTTTGTTCTTCTTTACAGATCCATCCTCGTTCCGGGCTTCAACTATTGGCAGCGCGGTTGGGTCATCCGGCATCCTCCGGATGTCGTCTCCCCTGGATTCCCTGATCTCGCTCAGAATCTTTTCTCGATGTGCTTCTGCGTCATCCCACTCAGCGAAAGCAGGAACGGATTCTCGGGCCTCATTGTAATCGACCGGACCCGCTGAGGGATCCTTTACTGCCAGCACAACGTCAGGTTCCCCCGCGCTTTCGTAGTCCCACCCTGGTGGAGCATACTCTCGGTTAAAAGGCACTCGGGCAACTACCCTGAATCCGTAGCGGTTGTATAGGTTGGGAAGAAATCCTCCGATATCAAACGCATCCAAGGTGTCAGCGTCATTGCTTGCTTCGGTCAGGACGGCATCAATGTTGCCTTCCCCTCCAGGGACACTGTAAACGGAGACCAGGTCACCATCTGCCGTCACGGCGGCACCGGCATCTCCAGACCTATAGATTGTGTTCCCCGGATCGTTGTAGAACTCCGGAGACTTTACATCGACTGCGAATCCAAACCTGTGCCGCTCTGCGGTTGCTTGGACTCCTGCGAGGACAAGGCTCGCTTCTCCTGCACGTTGCGAAGATGCTCCTCGACTAATCGTTGTGTCTCCTCGTTCTCCTGCAGGTTCAGGTGTGCTCCCGCGTTCCGGAAGCCTTCTTTCTTCTGTTTGGGCATCTCTCTGTGGGGTTGTTGCATCAGCCGGTTCCGGCATCAAGCCTTTTAGCCACTGATGGTGGTTAAATGTCAAACCGTCTTCGTTTGTGTTGTATACAAAGTTTGCGCGGTCCAAGCGGAATGAACGGATCGGGGGCCGTCCTCCGGTCACTTTTGGATTGTTAAAAGCGTGTTCCTTGGAGAGCTGCCCCATCACCGCGTTCAAGAACCGAGCCCTCTCCTCTCCAAACATATCAACATTAGGCTCCCCCGGCTTGCTGTGGTTTTCCGCCAGTATCATCAAGTCGCGCATAATGTCCGCGCTGTTGTTTCGATACATCGCGGGAGCATCTTTGGACTGAGAAGCCTTTACCGCTCGCTCCTCCAAGGCGTCCATGTCGATAACCTTGATGATGACGTTGTTTTGTCGCGTGACCTCTATTGAGTAAATTGAGCCAACGCGATCCTCCTGGGGCTTGGGCTTGTAACGCTTCTTGCCGGTCTTTTCGTTAGTGTCGAGCGCCTTGTGATATTGAAAGCGATGCGCCTTGCCGTCGTTGTCAGCCTTGCCGTGGAACGCGCTTCGCATCGCTGCGAGCTGGTGATCGTTGTAAAGCCCGGTCTGCCGGATCTCCTCCAGGATCTCGTCCCACTGTTCCCTGGTCAGGTTGTCAAACCGATCCCCGCCTCTCTTTTGCGTAAGCGGCTCGACTCCATGCCTCTCTGCGACTTTCCGAATGATGTTTCCAATCGCGGTTTCTTGCGCGGCAAGGACGCTAGGCTCCAACCCTTTCGCCCGTCCAAACCTGTCGCGCTTAACTGAGCCGTCCGGATTGCGCTCGTAGTCGATCATGTTCCGCTCTTCCATGCGGTCCATGTCTTCGCGGGTGTAGATTGCCTTGCGGTGGAGGTCTTCAATCGTGCGGCCCCCAACGGGTGTTTCAAACCCTGGCACCTTTTTTCCTGCTGGGATAAATTTGCTGCCAGCGTTGTTGCGGAGGTAGGCGTCTGCAAGGCGAGCTAAAGCCGGGCTCAAATTGGCAGAAACCATTGCGCCTTGGCCTTTTGCCAAGTTGCCGTTTTTGTCCAGCAAAACGCCTCGACGAAGTAGCATCGCTTTGCCAAACGGAACGCGAGGAAGGACCGATTCAGCCAGGCCGGTGATAAGCTTGTTGCGGCGAACCAGTTGCTGCAGCCTCTGGCTTTTTTGCAGCCCTGGGGCAACCGCTTCGGCAAACCATTCCTCGGCTAAACGCTTGTCTGTCAGCGTCAACCTGGGCTCCTTTGGCGGTCGGCCACGATTCAGTCTGGCTTCATATTCTTTCTTAAAGTCTCCCGCCTCTTTTGTCAGGCTTCCGTCTTTGTCTCGCAGGAGCCCTTGTGGCCCAATCAGCTCTCTGTAGATATGCTCTTTCATCCCCCGTGCCGCAAGAGAGTGGCCGATCTCATGGGACAGCATTACGTCGAGAGGATTCTTGGAGTCGGGATCGATTATCAGCGTCTTGGTTTTTTCATGGTAGGCACCTCCTCCGCTACCAGGCACAAACTTAAAGGTAACGTCCGGCATCAACGCTGAATACACGCCCACTTGGCGCTTAATAACGGGATCAAGTCCGTCGAAAGTTTCGCGCTGACCAAGGCTTAGATTTCTCCTGAGTTCCGCAACGTCATTCTGAGCAAGAAGATCAAACTCATGCTTCTTCATCCTGGCTGGCGCTCCCCCTAGGCCGTGAATTATGCCCTGCACTTGACCAGGGCCACTAAAGGCAATCGCTTCTGCTGTTGCTTCAACGAACCAGCCCTCTTCTCCCCCGGTAGCCATGACAGAAAACGGAACCTCGGCAGCGGTTGATCGAGCGATTGCGGATCCTACGTTGCCGGTGGATTTGGTGATGGGAGTTAACACCTTCCCAAACCCGTCCAGAACAAGCGCCCCGTTGCTGCTCCACGGGTTTTCTGCTACTCTTTCCGAAACTCTTTGCCAGTAGGGCATAGTCACTCGGCGGCGGAAAAATTCTGCCCCTGCAGCGTTGATCATCTGCGTAGCGCCTCGGAGGATGCGGTATTGCTGTGACCAAGTTCTAGGGGCTACCAGAAGAAATCCGAGAGGGTTTCCTGAGGCTAAACCAAAATAGCCTAAGCCGGTCATGGCTGACCCAACAGCTCCGCTAAATTGTGTGCCTTTTCCTCGCCCTATATTTGCCAACCAGTCATCGGCGGTGGGGATTGCTACTTCGGTAGCCCAAGAACCAAACCGAGTCTGCCTAAAGCGGTCGGCCAGGTTCTTGCTGACTTCTCGGACCCCGTCTTTAACCAACCCTCCAACCCCTCCGAGCCGGGCTGTGTGCCTTTCAAGATTTCTCTTTGCTGCGTAGATTTCGTCGTCAAGGCGCTGCAGGTTCTTGGCAAAAAGTTCCTGACGCTTTGTTCTGCGAGCAGCTCTCTTGCCGGTTGTTTTCAACCCAGGAGCCAGACCGGCCGGTTTTCCCGGTGCAGATCCCGGAATCACCGGGGCGGCGCCTTCTCTCGCTGCCGCTGCAGCAAGGGCTTTTCTTTTATCGGTCAGGTTGCCAAGATGTTTTGCCGCATCGTCTGTTGCTTTTAAGGTTGTGCGTCCAAGTGGCCCTGGAAGGTGTAGCGGTCGCCCTAATTTAAGGCCAACCGTTCTTGCCCCTTTGGCGCTAAGGGACGCCGCCGGAGTAAGCAGAAAGGAAGGATCCGCCCCAATCATGCCATACGAAGCGGCTTCCTTGTCGATTGCGGCAAGCTCAACTTCGCCTCGGCCTGCCCTCGCTGCCTTGCTTGTCTCGTAGGCAAACTGCGCCCTTTCCATCCGCTCGGCCTCGCTGGCACCGAGGGACGCAAGAGAGTATAAGGCGGCGGCTGCTTCGTCTGCGCTTGCCTCCCGGAGAACCCGCTTGGAATTTTCAAAGTCATAGAGCGCCATCAAGACCGCCGTGTCAGCAGACCCCAAGCCTCCGTCGAACAGTCCAGCTATTGCTCCGGTCGCCCCGGC
>Ga0098059_1000982_pt1 | contig 14971 bp, 29 predicted proteins | sample 20_taG_FD_92580 | JGI IMG/M metagenome (GOLD analysis project Ga0098059, IMG submission 92580) | Marine viral communities from the Subarctic Pacific Ocean - 20_ETSP_OMZ_AT15318 metaG | ecosystem: Environmental > Aquatic > Marine > Oceanic | place: Subarctic Pacific Ocean | collected 2015-01-19
ATAATGTGAAGTTGAGCGTTGAGCTCATTCAGCCAGTGGCGATGGAAGAAGGTCTACGTTTCGCAATTCGCGAAGGTGGACGTACTGTAGGCGCTGGTGTGGTAACTAAAATCTTAGATTAAGGAGTTCTGATCCGTGGCAACACAACAAAAAATCAGAATAAAGTTAAAGTCATACGATCATAATTTGATCGATAAATCAGCTGAAAAGATTATTCAGACTGTGAAATCAACTGGTGCGGTAGTATCGGGTCCAATCCCACTACCTACCCGTAAAAGTATCATTACTGTTAACAAATCTGTGTTCGTAGACAAAAAGTCTCGCGAGCAGTTTGAATACCGTTCTCACAAACGTTTGATCGATATTCTCTCAACAGGTTCACAAACAGTAGACGCCTTGATGAAGCTTGAGCTTCCATCAGGTGTAGATGTAGAAATTAAAGTTTAACCGAAAGGATCAGAACACCATGAGTGGTTTGGTAGGAAAAAAAGTTGGGATGACAAGCGTCTTTGACGAATTAGGCCGCAGTATACCTGTGACTGTCGTTGAAGTTCCAGCCTCTGTTATTACCCAAATCAAAACAGAAGAAACAGACGGATACAATGCCGTTCAACTTTCTTCTTTTGATAGAAACAAAAAGAATGTATCAAAATCTGTAAACGGCCACTTTGACAAAGCCGGAACAGATGCTAAAGCAGTAGTTAAAGAATTCAGAAATTTTATTCCTGAAGGACTAACTGTAGGCGATGAATTGAAAGTTGAAGATGTATTTAGCGTTGGTGATGTAATCGACGTTGCAGGTACTTCAAAAGGTCGTGGATTTGCCGGCGTAATTAAGAGACACAACTTTAGTGGTGTTGGTGATGAGACTCACGGTCAGCATAACAGATTAAGAGCCCCTGGTTCTATCGGTGGTGCTTCTGATCCAGCTCGTGTATTCAAAGGAATGCGTATGGCTGGTCAGTACGGAAATGAGCGAGTTAAAGTAAAGAACTTAAGTGTTGCTCGTATTATTTCAGAGTCTAACCTAGTGTTGATCACAGGTTCTGTGCCTGGCCCTAATGGTGGTTACGTAGAATTATTAACCAAACCGTCAGCGTACTAAGATCATGAAATTAGATATTTATAAAATCGACGGAAAAAAGACGAGCAAGAAAGCTGACCTTAGTGATTCAATCTTCGCGATTGAGCCTAACGAAACAGCAATCTATGAAGACGTTCGTCGCCACATGGCTAACAAGCGCCAAGGTACTCATAAGACCAAAGAGCGTAACGAAGTAACTGGTAGTACTAAGAAATTGTATCGCCAGAAAGGTACTGGTAATGCACGTCGCGGTTCTGCTAAGTCTCCACTTTTAAGAAAAGGTGGTACTGTATTCGGACCTCAGCCACGTGACTACAGCTTTAAATTAAACAAGAAAGTTGTTCAATTAGCTCGTAAGTCTGCACTATCTGTAAAAGCAGCAGCTGAATCAATTACTGTTGTTAGCGATTTTAGTTTTGATACTCCAAAAACCGCTCAAATTGCTGATATGCTTTCAGCATTTGAATTAGCTGGAAAGAAAGTATTAGTACTTACTGCAGAAACTGATAAGAACATCTTTAAGTCTGCTAGAAATATTCCTGGTGTACAAGTTGTTGAAGCTAATAAGCCAAACACTTACCAGATCTTGCACGCAGATGCAGTAATCATTCAAGAAAGCGCTGTTTCAGTATTGGAAAACAGCATTGAACAAAAAGCTGAGGAGGCTGCAGCATGAGTATCCTAATCAGACCGGTTATTACCGAGAAATTAACTCGTATTCAGGAAGAAACTGGCAAAATTGCTTTCGAAGTAAAGCAAACTGCTACTAAGCCTGAAATCAAAAGAGCAATTGAAGTTGCTTATCCTGGCGTAAAGGTTGCTAAAGTGAATACCATGATTATGCCATCTAAGCCAAAAGGTAGATTCACCAAAAGTGGGTACCAAGCTGGTAGAACTAGCACTTGGAAGAAAGCAATTGTAACCATTAAAGAAGGTGAAATAGACTTCTTTGAAGAAGTATAACATCTGAGTAGTTATGGCAACAAGGAAATTAAAACCAACAACTCCAGGAACAAGACATAGAATTGCTCCTGTATTTGATGACGTTACTGCAAAATCACCGCTTAAGCGTTTAACTGCAGGTAAAGGACAATCAGGTGGACGTAACCACCATGGTCGCAAAACTTCTCGCCATAGAGGTGGGGGGCACAAGCGTAAGTACAGAATCATTGATTTCAAACGTAGTAAATTTGACATCCCTGCTAAAGTACAGACCATCGAGTACGATCCGAATAGAACTGCTCGTATTGCTCTTATTGCTTATGCTGACGGTGAAAAAAGATATATCATTGCTCCTAATGGACTAAAAGTTGGAGATACTATTATCTCTGGCGAGAAAGTAGCTCCAGATATGGGTAATGCTCTACAACTAAGACATATGCCTCCGGGTACATTCATCCACAACATTGAGTTAGTACCTGGTAAAGGTGGTATTCTTTGTAGAGGTGCAGGTACGGTTGCTCAGCTTCTTGGTAAACAAGAGAAATATGTGAGTGTTAAACTTCCCTCTGGTGAAGTACGCTTGATCCTAGGTACTTGTATGGCAACAGTTGGATCTACAAGTAACCCAGATCATATGAACACTACGATTGGTAAAGCTGGTCGTAGCCGTTGGTTGGGTCGTCGTCCACAAACTCGTGGGGTTGCGATGAACCCGGTTGATCACCCAATGGGTGGTGGTGAAGGTAAATCTTCTGGTGGACATCCACGTTCACCTTGGGGAACATTCGCCAAAGGTAAGAAGACTAGAAATCGTAAGAAGTTGTCTTCGAAGTACATCATCAGAAGAAGAAACGCTAAGAAATAACAATACTAAGTATGCCACGCTCATTAAAGAAAGGCCCATTTGTACATTATAAGCTTCAGAAGAAGATTGAAGAAGCAAGCGAAAGCGGAAGCAAAAAAGTGATTAAGACTTGGTCTAGATCTTCTATGATTACTCCAGACTTTCTTGGTCTTACTCTTGCTGTACACAATGGAAAGCAATTTATCCCTGTATTTATTACAGAGAACATGGTAGGTCACAAACTTGGTGAATTTGCACCATCAAGAACTTTCCGTGGTCATCCAATGAAAAAGGCTAAATAAGGTAACCGATAGAAATGGATACACCAGTTTTAGAAGCACGCGCAGTGCAACGACATTTAAGAAGAGCCCCACGCAAAGTTAGATTACTAGCTGATGCTGTTAGAGGCGAACGTGTTGACCGAGCTCTGAAAAGACTTGAATTCACAAAAAAAGGTTCAGCAAACGAAGTAGCTAAAGTTATCAAGTCTGCTGCTGCCAACCTTCGCGACAAATTCCAGGAAGAGCGTTTCGATGATGAAAACCTGGTTGTTAAAACCATTTTTGTTGACGAAGGAGTAACGTTGAAGAGAATTCAACCAGCACCGATGGGTAGAGCTCATCGTATAAACAAGCGTAGTTGCCACATCACTGTTGTTGTTGCAAAACGTGAAGAAGAAATTGTAAATAACTAAACGAGCAGAATCTTGGGACAAAAGACAAATCCAGTAGGCTTTAGATTAGGCATCATTCGCGGTTGGGACTCTAACTGGTATTCAGAAGACAACCAGCCAGCATTGATCATGGAAGACGAAAAACTCCGTGAGTATTTGCAGGCACGTCTGCGTAATGGTGGATTATCTAACGTTGTTATCGAAAGAACTCCAAAGCGTATTCTCTTAACTCTTAGAACTAGCCGCCCAGGTGTTATCATCGGTAAAGGTGGAGAGCAGATCGAATTACTTCGTGAAGAGCTTAAGAAAATCACTAGCAAAGAAGTTCAGATTAACGTTAGTGAAATCAAAAGACCTGAACTTGATGCAAGTTTAGTTGCACAAAATATTGCTCAGCAGCTTCAAAGCCGTGTTTCTTTTAGAAGAGCTATGAAAACTGCCATTGCTTCTGCAATGAGAATGGGCGCGAAAGGAATTAAAGTTCGTTGTGCTGGCCGTTTAGGTGGTGCTGAAATGGCACGTACCGAGCAGTACAAAGAAGGTCAAATTCCTCTACACACACTGAGAGCTGATATTGATTATTCAAATACAACTTCTAATACCATTTATGGTTCAATCGGTGTAAGTGTTTGGATTTTTAAAGGTGAAATTATCGGCGATGTGGATTTAACTCCGGGTGCTAAAGCTGCTCAGGAAGCTGAATCAAAGAGAGGCCGACGTGGTGGTAACGATCGTGATCGTAGAAATAACCGCCGTAGAAGCCGTAATCGCAATAGATCAAATAATTAAAAGCTAGTAGATAACGATGTTAGAGCCAAAAAGAGTAAAACGCCGCCGAGTACATCGCGATAAGCTTAAAGGCAATGCTAACCGCGGTCATCAGATTAACTTCGGTGATTTCGCACTTAAAGCATTAGAGCCTAAGTTTATTACTTCTCGACAAATCGAGGCTTGCCGTATTGCAATTGCACGTTCATTACAACGTGACGGTCAAACCTTTATCAGAATTTTCCCTGATAGACCAATGACAAGTAAACCTGCTGAAACTCGTATGGGTAAAGGTAAAGGTGCTTTAGATCACTGGGTGGCAGTTGTAAAACCAGGTAGAATTCTATTTGAAATCGCTGGTGTATCAGAAGAAAGAGCTCGTGAAGCTATGCGTCGTGCATCTCACAAGCTTCCAATCAAAACCAAATTTGTTGTCCGTAGAGACTTCAAAGGGTAATTAGGAGGCGAATTATGAAAGCGCATGAACTAAGAGAATTATCTACCACAGAATTAAATGCTCGTCTTAAAGATGAGACAGCAGCATTACAGAAACTGAAGTTTTCAAAAGCAGTAACTGGGCAGTTAGAAAACCCTGCTCGTATTACAAATCACAGACGTGAAGTTGCTCGCTTGAAAACCATTATTAATGAAAAAAATAGTGCTGAGTAAGCGTTAGGAATTCACTATGGCAGAACTAGAAAGAGCACAACGTAGAGAAAGAACTGGACGAGTTGTAAGTAACAAGATGGATAAAAGCATCACCGTTGCTGTTGATCGTCAGGTAAAACACGCCATTTACGGTAAGTTTATCACAAAAACTACCAAGTACATGGCTCATGATGAAAATAACGAAGCGAATATAGGGGATGTAGTACGCATAATGTCTACTCGTCCACTTTCCAAGCGCAAAACATGGCGCCTGGTATCAATCGTAGAAAAAGCTAAATAAGGTTTTAGGATAAACGATGGTACAAACGCAAACAGTATTACAAGTAGCTGACAACAGCGGAGCTAAGAAAATTATGTGTATCAAAGTGTTGGGTGATTCTCGACGCAGATACGCAAAAGTTGGAGACCTTATCTCTGCTTCTGTTAAAACGGCACTACCAGGCGGTAACGTTAAGAAAGGTGATGTTATCAAAGCCGTGATAGTGAGAACAAAAAAAGAATACCGCAGAAGAGATGGTAGTTACATCCGATTCGACGAAAATGCTGCGGTAGTAATTAACAAAGACCAAGAGCCTGTAGGCACACGTATTTTTGGCCCTGTTGCTCGCGAACTTCGCGAGAAGAGCTTTATGAAGATTGTGTCGCTAGCTCCGGAAGTACTTTAAAAGGATTAGAGTAATGCCACGTAGGTTTAATACACAGAAGAAATTGAATGTAAAGAAAGGCGACGAAGTTAAAATTCTCGCTGGTTCAAATAAGGGCGATACTGGTCGTGTACTTATGGTTTACCCAGACAAGGACCGTGTTCTTGTGGAAGGTATCAACCTTAAAACACACCACACTAAGCCTTCACAGGACAACCCACAGGGTGGACGTCTCAAAAAAGAGGCTCCTATCCATATATCAAATGTGATGGTGATCGACCCGACCACTAACGAACCATCTAGAATTGGTCGCAAACGAATTGAAGAAAACGGCAATGGTCGTTGGGTTCGTTATGCTAAGGCCAGTGGCGAAATTTTGGACAAATAATTTAGTGTGATAAAAAATGGCTGAAGCAAGACTATACACACAGTACAAAGAAGAAGTAGTTCCTAAGTTAAAGGAAGAATTTAGCTACGCGAATCCTATGAGCGTACCTAAGCTGCAAAAGATCGTAATCAACGTTGGCGTTGGTGAAGCAATCCAAGACAAGAAAGTTCTTGATGTGATTGTGAACAACATCGCTGAAATTACAGGTCAAATGCCAGTTACAACCAAGGCTAAAAAGTCTATCTCTAACTTTAAGTTAAGAGAAGGCATGCCGATCGGATGTAAGGTAACTCTAAGATCACGTATCATGTACGAATTCTTAGATCGTTTGATCAACTTGGCTCTGCCAAGAACTCGTGACTTTCAAGGCGTTCCTGATAAGAGCTTCGATGGCCGTGGTAACTATACCATGGGTATTAAAGAGCACACTATCTTCCCTGAGATTGATACGGACAAAGTTACTAAGCTACACGGTATGGACGTGACCTTTGTAACAACAGCAGAAACCGACGAAGAGGCATTCGCTTTGCTTAAGCATTTCGGAATGCCATTTAAAAGAAGAAACTAAGAGATACTCTATTATGGCTAAGAAAGCTTGGATAGCACGTAACGAGAAAAGAAAAGCAACTGTTGAAAAGTACGCTGAGAAGCGCAAAGCATTAAAGGAAGCTGGAGACTATGAAGGTCTTCAAAAACTTCCTCGCAATGCAAGCCCTACTCGTGTTCGCAACCGTTGTAGTATAACTGGACGTAGCCGTGGCTACGTAGGCCGCTATGGAGTGTCACGTATTAAATTCCGTGAATTAGCTTTAGCCGGTAAGATCCCAGGCGTAAGAAAAGCAAGCTGGTAAAAATAATATCTGAAAAGCAATGACTGATCCAATAGCAGATTTTTTAACACGTATTAGAAATGCCCAAACTGCAGGGCATCGTAAAGTTGATGTACCAGCTTCGAAATTGAAGCGTGCAATGGCCAAGATCTTAGTTGATAAAGGCTATATCGCAAAATTCATCAACATTGAAGACGGTAAACAAGGTGTAATAAGAATGTTCCTTAAGTACGATTCTTATGGACACCCAGTGATCCGTGATTTGAAGCGCTACTCAAAGCCTGGCTTAAGAGTGTACGAAGGTTCTGCAAATGTACCTCGCTCTCAAAATGGCCTCGGAGTAGTGATAGTTTCTACTTCTAAAGGTGTAATGACAGATAAAGAAGCTCGCAAGCTTAATGTAGGCGGCGAAATACTTTGCACCATTTATTAAAATAGAGTTTAGATTATGTCTCGAATTGGAAAATTACCTATACCACTAACCGACAAAGTAGATTTTAGTATTGGTGCCGACAATCTTATCACTGTTAAAGGCGATAAAGGTACTACTACTCTAAAATTACACCCTGATGTTAGTGTTGAGAAAAACGAGAACGAAGTACTCGTTAAAAGAGCTAGTGACCTAAAAGAACACCGTGCATTACATGGACTTTACCGTTCATTAATCAACAATATGGTGATTGGTGTTACAGAAGGATACACTAAGAAATTAGAGATCGTAGGTGTTGGTTTCCGTGCCGCTGTAAATGGCGAAGTATTGGAACTAAACCTTGGTTATTCTCACCCTATATTCTTTGTACCACCAGAAGGAATTAAAATTGAAGTAGATACTAAGAGTAGTAAAAACCCTATTCTGGTAATTACTGGTATCGACAAAGAATTAGTTGGACAGGTATCTGCAAAGATCCGCTCATTTAGAAAGCCAGAGCCATACAAAGGTAAAGGTATTCGCTACGTAGGTGAGCAGATCCGTCGTAAAGCCGGTAAATCAGCTGCTAAATAAGGAATTTTGATATGAATAAGACTCAAAAGACAACAGAACGCAGAAATAAAATTAGACGTCGCATTAGTTCTATTATCCGTGGAACTGCAGAGCGTCCAAGACTTTGCGTTTACAAAAGCAACGCGAACACCTATCTACAGATCATTGATGATGCTGCAGGTGCAACTCTTGCTGCAAGCAAGGCGCCTATTGGTGTAGACAATGCGAAGAAAGCGGGCGAAGATATTGCCAAACTCGCTCAGGAAAAAGGAATAACAAAAGTTGTATTCGATAGAAGCGGATACAAATACCACGGTATCATTAAGGCGGCAGCAGACGGTGCTCGCTCCGGTGGACTACAGTTTTAATTGAACGGTTTAAGCAATGCCTAAAGTAAGAAGAAAACAATCTATCCCAGCTGCGAATCTTAACCTTGAAGAAAAGTTAGTACACGTAAACCGTGTTGCTAAAGTAGTAAAGGGTGGTCGCAGATTTAGTTTTAACGCAATTGTTGTAGTAGGAGACGGAAATGGCGTTTGTGGCCATGGTCTTGGAAAAGCAAATGAAGTATCAGATGCTATCCAAAAAGGCTTCGACAATGCTAAAAAGAATTTAATTCGAATCCCTCTTACTAAAACTAAGAGTATTTACCATCCAGTAGTTGGTAAAGCCGGTGCCGGAAAAGTATTACTTAGACCAGCTTCTGATGGTACAGGTGTAATTGCCGGTGGTGCTGTTAAAAACCTATTGGACGTTGCAGGTGTACACAACATCCTGTCTAAGTCTCAAGGCTCTTCGAACCCTCACAACATGGTTAAAGCTGCGTTCAAAGCGTTAAGCGAATTAACTGATCCTGTTGAGGTTGCTCAAAGAAGAGGCGTATCACTAAACAAAGTATTTGAAGGTTAATACCTAATTTATTCGATCATGGATCTACATAATTTAAAAGCTCCGGCTCCAAATAATAAAAACAGAAAGCGCGTTGGTCGTGGTGAAGGTTCTGGACACGGCGAGCAATCTGGTCGTGGACATAACGGTGCTAAATCGCGTTCTGGTTACAAAAGACGTGCTTGGTTCGAGGGTGGTCAAATGCCACTTCAAAGACGTATTCCTAAGTTTGGTTTCAAAAATCCAAACCGTGTTGAATTCCGTCCAATCAACCTGCACACTATCGCCGAATTCGTTGAGGCTGGAAAGCTAAACGAATCAATTACTATCGCTGACTTAGTAGAAGCTGGCTTAGCTCACAAAAATGATAAAGTGAAGCTATTAGGGAATGGTGAGTTCGATACTAAAATAGAAATCGAAGTTCACGCTGCTAGTAAATCTGCTATTGAGAAAGTTGAAAAAGCAGGCGGTAAAGCTAACGTAATCTAAAACTAATTAGGGCCTAGGGGTTAATGAGTCTAATAGAAAACTTCCGCAATATTTTTAAAATCGAAGACCTAAAGAATAGGATCTTTTATACGATCGGTATTTTGATGGTTTACAGAGCTGGTAGTTACATCACTCTTCCAGGTGTTGATGCTTCCGCTCTTATTTCAGGTGCAAGTGATGCTTCTAGCTTACTTGGATTATTTGATCTGTTTGTGGGAGGTGCATTCTCCAGAGCAGGTGTATTCGCACTGGGTATCATGCCTTACATTACGGCTTCCATTATCATTCAGTTAGCGGGTGCTATCGTACCTTACTTTCAGAAACTTCAACGTGAAGGTGAAGAAGGTAGACGTAAGATCACTCAACTAACGCGATATGGTACCGTTGTAATTACAGCATTCCAGGCCATTGCATTCTCAATTAACCTTATTGCTACAGCGCCTCAGGCTATTGTAGTAAACGAATTTGCCTTCACGATCACTGCAATGATCGTACTAACCGCAGGTACCGTATTTGTAATGTGGTTGGGTGAAAGAATTACTGAAAGAGGTATTGGAAACGGGATATCCTTAATCATTATGATTGGTATCATCGCCATACTTCCAGCAAACTTCTATAATGAAGTAACAACAAAGAGTAACGCAATTCTTGTAATTATTGAATTAGCAGCTCTAGTATTAGTGATCGCAGCAGTTGTGATGTTAACACAGGGAGTAAGAAAAATTCCTGTACAGTACGCAAAACGAGTTGTTGGTCGCAAAGTTTACGGTGGTACTACTCAGTATTTACCACTAAAAGTGAACGCAGCAGGTGTAATGCCAATTATCTTTGCTCAGTCTATTATGTTTATTCCGAGCACAATTGGTCAGTTTTTTCCTGAAAATGAAACAGTACAGTACTTAACCGCTTGGTCAGCAGACTTCACTGGTTGGACTTACTCTATCATCTTCTTCTTCATCTGTGTGTTCTTTACATTTTTCTATACGGCTATCGCCATCAATCCTAAGGAAATGGCAGATACCATGAAAAGACAAGGTGGTTTTATCCCAGGCGTACGCCCTGGTAAAGCAACCGTTGAGTTCATTGATAATATTTTAACCAAGATCACACTTCCTGGTTCTATATTCTTATCTTTAGTTGCCATCCTTCCAGCAATTGCTACGAATGTTTTAGGAGTTACTCCTGGCTTCGCATTGTTCTACGGTGGTACAAGTCTATTGATTATTGTGGGTGTAGCATTAGATACACTTCAACAAATTGAAAGTCATTTGATGATGCGTCACTACGACGGGTTCATGAAGACTGGAAAAATCAAAGGCAGAAGAAGAGCATAAAATGATTTACCTTAAGAGTGAAAATGAGATAGACAAAATGCGCGAAAGTGCGCAGTTAGTCTCAAGGACACTTGCTGAAGTAGGTAAATTAATAGAACCTGGTGTCGAAACCGGATATTTAGATCGAGTAGCTGAAGAATATATTTCTAAGCACAACGCTCGACCTGCATTTAAAGGTTACGGCCCAAAAGGAAATTAATTTCCAGGAACACTTTGCATCAGTGTAAACGATGAAGTGGTTCATGGAATACCAGGTAGCCGTAAGCTGCAAGAAGGCGATATCGTATCGGTGGATTGTGGTGTTGAAATGAACGGTTATTTTGGAGATCACGCTTTTACTTTTGAAGTAGGAGATTGTGATGAAGAGGCTACTAAATTACTTCGTGTAACTTTAGAGTCGCTTTACAAAGGAATTGAGCAAGCAACTCACGGCAATAAAATGGGTGACGTTGCATATGCGATTCAAAGTCATAACGAAAGTCATGGCTTTGGAGTAGTAAGAGATTTGGTTGGTCATGGCATTGGAAAATCATTACATGAAGATCCATCAGTGCCTAACTTTGGCCGCAAAGGCAAAGGTGAACGACTAAGAGAAGGAATGACTCTCGCGATAGAACCTATGATTACAGTAGGAACTTGGAGAGTTAAAACATTGGATGATGGCTGGACAATTTGTACAGCCGATGGGAGCCTAGCGGCACATTTTGAACACGATATTGTAGTTCGCGAAGGAAAAGCTGAAATTCTCAGTACTTTTGATTATATTGCCGAGCTCTCGCAGAAATATGAAAAAATAATTTACCATGGCTAAACAAGAGCCCATTAAACAAGACGGAGAAATCATTGAAGCCTTGCCAAACGCACAGTTTCGTGTGCAGTTGGATAATGGACATGAATTACTTGCTCATGTTTCCGGTAAAATGAGAATGTACTACATAAAAATATTACCTGGTGATCGTGTAGCGGTAGAAATGTCGCCATATGATCTTAGTAAAGGTAGAATCACATATCGATATAAATAAACTGATATGAAAACTAGATCTTCAGTTAAAAAAAGAAGTTCAGACGACAAGATTGTTAGACGCAAAGGTCGTTTGTATGTAATTAATAAGAAAAACCCACGCCATAAGCAGCGTCAGGGTTAATACTAATAGCGTATATATATGGCACGAATTGCTGGAATTGATTTACCTAAACAGAAACGAGGCGTAATTAGCCTTACTTATATTTATGGAATCGGGCCTACTACTGCTAAGCAGTTGCTTGAGCGGGTTGGTATTGATCCAGATACGAAAGTTCAAGACTGGGATGAAGCTCAGGTGATAGAACTTCGTAAGATTCTTGATGAAGAATATAAAGTAGAAGGTGCACTACGTAGCGAAGTAAATGGCAACATTAGAAGACTCATCGAAATTGGTAGTTACAGAGGCGTTCGCCACCGTAAAGGTTTACCAGTTCGTGGGCAACGTACTCAAACTAATGCGCGCACCAGAAAAGGTAAAAAACGTACTGTTGCTGGTAAGAAGAAAGCAACGAAGTAAATATAATCGTATTTAATTATGGCTAAGAATCAATCAAAAACTTCAGCTGCTTCTTCTAAGAGAAAAAAGAAAAAGCAGATTACTGATCCAAATGGAATGGCTTTCGTGAAAGCTACTTTCAATAATGTAATTGTAACTATTTCTGACGCAGACGGCAACGTGCTATCATGGTCTTCAGCAGGAAAAGAGGGCTTTAGAGGTTCTAGAAAGAACACTCCATATGCTGCTCAGTTAAGTGCAGAAACTGCAGCGAAAGCCGCTTATGAAATGGGACTTCGTAAAGTTGAAGTTTTTGTTAAAGGACCAGGTTCTGGTCGTGAAGCAGCAGTTCGTGCAATGGCAAGTGCAGGTTTAGAGGTTACTTCTATCAAAGATAGAACCCCTATCCCACACAATGGTTGCCGCCCACCAAAACGTAGAAGAGTTTAATCAGTAAGACTTATATATAATGGCAAGATATAGAGGCCCAAAACAGAAAAAAGCTAGACGATTCAAAGAAGCAATCTTTGGACCAAGTAAGGCATTAGAAAGAAAACCTTACGGACCAGGACAGCATGGTAGATCTAGATTCAACCGTAAGTCTGAATACGCTATCCAGCTTGAAGAGAAGCAAAAAGCAAAATACACTTACGGCTTGTTAGAAAAACAATTCCGTAATCTTTATGAAGCAGCTACTGCTAAAGATGGTGTAACCGGTGAAATCTTACTACAATCGCTAGAAAGTAGATTAGACAATACTGTGTTCAGAATGGGATTTGCTAAAACGAGACGTCAAGCACGTCAGTTAGTAAACCACAAGCATATTGTAGTGAACGGTGGTGTTGTAAACATTCCATCATTTGTAGTTAAACCTGGTGATGTTATTTCCCTACGTCCTAAGTCAAGAAACTTAGAAGTAGTTGATGATGCCCTAAGCGGATCTTCTAGAAGTAAGTACAAGTGGGTAGAAACAGACGTTAAGTCTAGAACAGGTAAAATGTTATACGTGCCAACATTTGAAGAAATACCTGAAAACATAAATGTTCAGCTTATTGTTGAGCTTTATTCTAAGTAATTCTAAAATTTTTATTCGATATGAGTAATTACAGTATTCAAATGCCTGATAGTTTAGATGTAGTCAAAGACGAAAATAGCTTTGGTACATTTGTTCTACAGCCCCTAGAGAGAGGATTCGGAGTTACTATCGGTAACTCGTTTCGTCGAGTACTGCTATCATCATTGCCAGGTATCGCAATCACTGCTATTAAAATTAATGGCGTTGATCATGAGTATTCTAGCATTAAAGGTGTTAAGGAAGATGTATATGAAATCATCCTTAACTTCAAGCAAGTTCGTTTCAAGCAAGTTGAGCAAAGCAGCGGTGTAATCCATTTAACTAAAAAGAGTGGCGCTACACTAACTGCTAAAGATATCGACGATGCTACTGCAGATTATGAAGTACTGAATCCTGAGCTTGTTATCGCTAATTTAGCTGATGATGCTGAATTAGAAATTGAATTAAGAGTTGGAAGAGGCCGTGGTTACGTGCCAGCTGAAGAAATGTCGTTTGAAGAAGAGGATATTAATCTAATTCCTATCGATGCAATCTTCACTCCAATTAAATCAGTTAAGTTCAATGTTGAGAATGTTCGTGTAGGACAGCGTACCGATTATGAAAAATTGGTAATGGATGTTGAAACCGATGGATCTGTAAATGCTAAAGAAGCTCTTACCATTGCTGGTAAAATTCTTAAAGAGCATATCGAAAAATTCATCACTGAAAAAATTGAAGAGCCATTTACACAAGAGGAAGAAGAAGTTGATGCAGAGAAGCAGCGAGTTGCTAACCTGTTGAGAACTAGTATTGAAGATCTGAACCTAAGTGTAAGAGCTTATAACTGCTTGAAATCTGCTAATATTAATTCTATTGGTGAATTAGTATCTAGAGATGAGCAAGACCTATTAAAGTTCCGTAACTTCGGTAAGAAATCTTTGACCGAGCTTTTAGAAGTTATTGAAGAGAAGAATCTTCAGTTCGGAATGGATGTATCAAAATATTTAGACTAAGTAGTAAAGGAATAAAAAATGCGCCATAGAGTAAAAGGTAGAAAACTAAGTCGTACGGCTTCTCACAGAAGAGCAACAATGCGTGCACTTGCTATCGCTCTTATCAGAGAGCATAGAATTGTTACTACTGTAGCCAAAGCCAAGGAACTAAGAATGTTTGTTGAACCTCTGATCACACGTGCTAAAGAAGACGTGCATCATAATAGAAAAGAGGTTTTCTCATCGCTTCAAAATAAAGAGGCTGTGAAGGCCATCTTTGATGAAGTAGGACCAAAGGTTGGTGACAGACCTGGTGGGTACACTAGAGTGATCAAAGCTGGCTTTAGAGCTGGTGATGGAGCCGAAATGGCAATCATTGAGTTAGTAGATTTCAATGATATTCAACCAGAAGGAAATACTACTAAGAAGAAGCGTACTCGTAGAGCTGGTAAGGCGAATAAGCCAACCACAGATGAGGCCGTAGAAGCTAAATCTGAAGCAACTACTGAAGAAGTAGAGGCTAGCGAAGATACGTCGTCAGAAGAAGAGTCTTCCGACAAAAAATAATTATTGAATTATTGTTACAAGAAGTGTTGTACACTTGTACGACACTTCTTTTTTTGTGCCCTAATATCCCCAGAGAGTATTAAAAACGGCACCGTCAAAAAAAGTTTAGATTTTTTCTAAAATAAAGTTGACATCGAGGTGAAACATCCCGTATCTTTGGAATCTGTTTCGGAAATGAAATCATCACAACGAAACAAACAGTTCTTTGGACATTATTGAAGCATAAGACAGATTGTTTGTGCGAGCTTATGAAGTTATTCTTTTGAATGATGGAGTGTAGGACCGAGCTCACAGAGTATATAT
>Ga0098059_1000984_pt1 | contig 14896 bp, 3 predicted proteins | sample 20_taG_FD_92580 | JGI IMG/M metagenome (GOLD analysis project Ga0098059, IMG submission 92580) | Marine viral communities from the Subarctic Pacific Ocean - 20_ETSP_OMZ_AT15318 metaG | ecosystem: Environmental > Aquatic > Marine > Oceanic | place: Subarctic Pacific Ocean | collected 2015-01-19
GGTACCTATGAAATAACTAATAAAGGTCTTATACAAACTCACAAGGATATGGGAGTAGAGGTAGGAACAGATGTAGGAACAGATGTAGCAACAAAGACAGCAGCAAAACCACCAATTAAAGGAGGTCTTTGGACTACAGCTGCTGATATGGGATTACATTATTTAAGTAATGATAATGACCCAGGTACGTATACTTCTGGAGAGGTTGCAACAGACGTAGGAAGTTTAGCTTTAGATGTATTTACATATGATTGGATAGGAGCTGTAATGCAGGTAGGAGACATGGTTATGCAGGGGACTGAGGCTAAAAAAATACAAAAGTCAAACGCGGAGGCTAGTAGAATTTTTGGAAATAAAGTATTTGACGCTAAGAATACATTTGCACAAGATTTTCGGGAAAGTTCTGAAGTTGCTACAGATAGAAGATACGCTAAAGGAAGTTCTTCTCAAACAGGATATGGTAGGTTAGGAGGATTTAAATATAATATATAAAAATTAAAAGTTATGAATTTTAAAGACAGAGTTAGACAGGCATTAAGACAACCTACTAAAGAACAGTTTGAGGAGGGTGGAATACCTGCAAAAACTAAAGCCTCAAACTCAAATTTAGCTTTAAATTGGGATTTTGAATGCCTTTCAGGAAAAGGAAAAAACTGTGCAGATAAATCAGGAAACCCATTTCAGGTAGGACTTTCAAGCGGTCTGTCATTAGAAAACTTTAACCTTGATGAGAATAATGTTCTAGATACTGATCTAAGCGCTAATATTATGGCTAGAATGAGATATGATCTAGGAATGAAAGATAAGAATTGGAATCCAGTAGCTCTAAGTTTAGGGTATAATAGAAACCAAAAGTTGATTACAGATGGCCAGTCTGGAGGTAATAGTACTAATAATTTATTTGCTAAACTAGGACGATATCAGGAACATAGACCTGCTACAAATGATTGGTCTAGTGGTGATCCTAAATTTAATTATGGTTTAACTGCTAACTATGATTTAACAAATAAACAATTAAATCGACTAGGAGTATATGGGCAACATGGAATAGTTAGTGGAAGTGCGACTATAAATCCTGCTACAGGTAAACCTTACTTTTCATTAGGTCTACAACGTTCATTTGGGCAGGGAGGAAAAAAACAATATAAAGAAGGGGGAGGTGGATTTGTAAGGAATGCCGGAGGCGGAGATCAAATAGTTTATGGACCTACTCATGAACAAGGGGGAGTTAATAGAGGACCAGACGTTGAATTAGAAGGGGGAGGATTTGGCCCTGATGGTCAACCTCTTGCTGGAGAAGTTATAACTAATATTATAGATTCTAACGGTAATAATCAGGAATTTTATATGTCCCATCAGAACGGTATAGCTCAGAAATATTTACAAGCAAAGGCGCAAGCTGGGGGAACTTTACCTCAAGAGGCTAAACAACACTTTGCTAGAATGAATGAGGAAGTTAGTAGTGAAGGGCAACCTCAACAAATAGCTAGGCAAGGTGGTATGAAATGCTATGCACAAGGAGGGCCTAAATTACAAATAGGAGATACTGTTAATGGAGTCACTTATCAAGGTGGAGATCAAGAAGAGTTTGTTGCAAGAAATAATACAAAGAGATATTTTAATGGGGGTAGAAAACGCTATCATAACGGAGGTGTGGGTCCTGGGCACCCGCATGAACCGGGTGATTATGATGCATATGTTCAAAATTTAGATATGTCCAACGAAACGAATACTGCTCTATCTGAGGACGATTATAATACGTTAGTACAAAAATATGGTGCAGAAGCAGTTAATAATATGTATGCTAACGAGGGGACAACGGGAGCATATCCTAGTTATATTAATAATAATCCTGATTTAGGTTGGGATCCTTTTGGAGGTGGTTGGGCTAATGCTGAAAAACTTAGAAATGCATATTCAAACATAAAAGGTATAAGTAACGAAGAAAAAGAATATTGGCTCAATTTTGATTTTAATACTAAACAAGCTTCAGATTTTTCAGGATATAAAGGGCGAAAATATACTATGACTGGGGGTAAACCTGTTTTAAATAGTAGTGATACAGACGAAAGAGAAATTCATGATAATACACTTGATAATATAGATTCTGAATGGTCTCTAGAACAACAAAAATTAATGGAAACACCTGATGATAATTCGTATAACCCTTGGGGAACTGGGGTAGTACAAGCCAATCTAATGGAGTTTTCAGATGCGTGGAATCAGGTCGAGAATTCTGAATTAGTACCTGGTGGTGAGCATAAAATTTATCGTACAGGGTATACCCACCAAGGAGGTGGACAATTCTTTCATCAAGATGAATATGGACAACCTATAGGAACTCATTTTAGAAATAAAGATGGATCTCAAGGAGACCCATATCCAGAAGGTTTTTCTACCGGACCTTTAGAAGGCCATCATATAGATACCAAATTTGATGAGAGACTCGAAGCTGTGAATAATATATCTACCGGTCTGAATGTATCACGTGATGTGGCGGTGGCACTATTAGCAGCAAGATTAGGTAGACCCTACGTACCTGCCGGAAAGCAAAAAATTGTAGAGGGTGTAAAAACCTATGGCCCTAAAATTCTAGATAAATTCCGTAACCTTACTAGTAGATATAGTGGGAACCTGAATCAAAATGTAGATAAGATTGGGCCTACATTTAAAAGAATTAAGGACTCTCCATTTGGACAGACGTATAATCCATTCCATGGATGGAGGAATCTGTGGGGTAAAGATAAATCTACTTTTAACAAATATATTGCTCATGGAAAGCCAAGAGGGACATCCGGTAACTATACAGGAGGAACACAAACTCCTATGCTTCAACATACCCCTGGATCACCCGTTGGATTTTCTAAGAGTTTTAGGGACGGTATGTGGAATATTGGAGCAAATACAGTTAATTTATCAAAGAAAGGTATAGCATACGGTGGTCCTCTGCTATTATTTGGTGGTTCTGGCGACGGGGAAGACAACAGTACGTTAAACTCTACCACCCTTAGAAATGCTGATGAAAATTTGAATACAAATACAGAAACTGTTAATACGGAAACTGTTAATACGGAGTCTATACCGGCTCATATTCCTGATTCCATACCTGCATTATCTAACCAACCAATTTCCTCTGATACGTCATTTATGATGCCTAAAGCATGGAATGGTAGAATGTGGGAGTATAGAGGTCCGAACACTGAGAAGGGTTTCAAGAATTTTGATAACTATTACGATGCAGGCCCTGCAGAATAAAATTAAAAAAGTAAAAAATTATGCCAACAAATTATGTAACAAACAATTCTGGAAGTTTAATAGTAGATGAACCTAATCTTAATACTAAAGGACAGACAATAAATATAGAGGGTAGAGATTACTATAGAGGAATTCCTTCACAGGGTGTAGAAGGTAGATTTTATATAAACGAAACAACTGGTGATAAGTACATTTTTAAGGGCGGTCAATATATGCCTGATACAACAAGTGGTGAGGAATTTCCGTTTCATACTACCACTCCAGAAACACCACCTAGTAGTACTTCTCCTCCTTCTTCTACTTATGTCTCTCCTAACTACAATGAAGCAGACGCAGCTAAGCAGCAGGATCTAGTTAATAAAGGATATGATTTAGGTGAATACGGTCCAAAAAATGATGGGGTAGATGGAGATTGGGGTGATTTAAGTATAGCAGCTTCAGACTGGGATAATAAGATAAAAACACAAGCGGCTACAGATTGGGGTATTAGTACAGATGATTTAGAATGGATTGCTAACCCTAACCCAGGAGAAGAACAGCCAGGATATGGAACTACACATGGTATTTATAGACCTAAAGATAAAACTAAAAGCAGCTATGGAGATATTTATAATTCAGAAACAGGTATGTTTGAAGACGAGCATTATGCATATGACGCTCAAGGTAATGCAGTATCTTTAGAAGAGTTTAATAAATTATATGGAGATACAGAAAAAAAGGACGATAAAGAAGATTTAAAATGGTATCAGAAGATAGGTGTAAACAATATCACTGAACTAATAGAAGCCGCTTCTATTATGAAAACTAATAAGATAGCTCATAAAAGATTAGAAGAGTTAAAGAAATTAGAAGTAGATAGTAAGAAAATGACACCTTCAGGAGTTTCTTTATCAAGAGTTGATTATGGGAGCGCTAAGAAAGATGCAAAAGAATTAGGATTAGCTACTGTAACCAAAGCTATGAACGAAGGTAAAAGTATAGCTGAAATACAAGCTTTAAAGGCTGGAACAACAAAAGAACTAGAAAGAATAACTAGTGAAGAAAGTATTAAAAATACAGAAATATCTAACGCAGAGTTAGTAGCAAACTTAACGGCAAGAGCAGAAGCTCAAGAGTTTAATATTACACAAGATAGAAAAGATCAGGTAGAAAATAATGAAATTCAAGCGTCTGCATTAGCAAGTTCTATAGCTTTATATAACCAAATGAGAGATGCAATTTCTACTAAGATTAAAGATATAAAACAATTAGAAGCAGCTGAGAGACAAATGGCGGTTTTTGCTGAAGCTATCTCTGGGGGTACAGGGCTTGATGAAAGAAAATTACTTCCTGCTATTCAATATATGTTAGGTAATGGTTATATAACTCAAGACCAAGCTACTACTATGACAACAGATTTACAAACGTTAGATAAAAAACAATAATATGGGTAAATATGATATAACAGGTGCACTATCTCCAGTTCAATCTACATTTGTAGATCCTGGATTAGCTACTTTTAAAGAAGCGGCGTTACTGCATAGAAAAAATTATGATGCAAATAAAGACGCTTATAACTTAACTAAAAGAGTTGTAGGTCAAATGCAATTAATGCCAGGAGATGAAGACTCTGGATTAAGAGATGAGTTTGCAGGTATTATAGATCAAAGTTTTGAACAGATTATAGAATCAGGAGCTTATGAAGATGCTGATATGGCAGTACAAAATGCTGTATCATTTATAACTTCAGATAAGACAGTTCTTCAAGCGCAACAAAACGCTGCAGAATATTTAAAGGAAGAGGCTTTGATAGACCAATACGGACCTAGTGGTGTATTAGATTTCAATAAAAACGCAAGAGAGACCTTTACAACTAAGGGGACTGACGAAGAGGGAAATGAAATTACGAATTCGTATAGAGAAAATATGGAAATGAAAGAAGGGTATGCTGAATTTATGACTAACTTAGTTGCTGGTATAGCTAAAGATGGTAGCCCTTGGATGTCTGATAGATACGGTATAAGTGCTGATCAATTAGGGCAATACTTATCATATGGTAATTCATCAGGAGTAAGTCAAAGTAAGATGGAGAGAGTAGTAGAAGATTTATATGATACGTATATAGAAGATAAAGTAGGAGATCAGGATTATAGAAGATTAAGAGATATTCATGATATGTCAGATCCTGAGATAAAAGCTAATATTATAAATAGAATGAAAACTATAGGGCAAAGCCAAGTAGGTAATGTTTCAACATTAAGCGGACTTAAAGATATAGATACTTCTGGAGGAGGTCAAAGTCCTCTTTCTAAAGGAATAATATCCGATCCTTATACAAGATTTCTACTTAATAAAGAAAAAGGAAGAGTTGACCCAGCAACTTATGGGACAATGACAGGTTTAGGAGAGGGTGCTGTTCCTAATTCTTTTGCAATATCAGGGCAGGATAATATAATGCTAGAATTTGCAACACAAATGTCAGATTCTAAAAAGAAAAATATTGCTACTGAGTTAGTAAACGGAGGATACGCAGAAACTGTAGACGAGGCATTATCTCTGTTGCCATCTTTTTTAAGTTTCTTAGTAGCTGAAGAAGGTGGTAAGCCTGAACAAGCTGCTATGCATGCGGAGAACTTAGGGTTTGATTACGAGAATTATGAAAGTAAAACAACATTACAGGGTGCATCAAAATGGTTAAAAGGCCAAATTGATCAGGCTACGTTAGACCATATGGGAGGCATGTTAAAGCTTACGGATGTGTCTGGTTTCTTTATACCTAATTCAGGGACAAGTTATAATGCAGAGATGATAGGTGGGTCACTTATTGTAGATGGTAGATACGGATTTACTGAGGACCAAATGAATACTATGGCTGATCAAATGGGTGCTGGACATGTTGGAGCATGGTTCTTTGGATGGGATCCGTCTGGAGACGATATAGAGAATCAAGGAATATGGGAAACTGTAGTACATAACGACGTTACATATTGGACAATAGCTGGTAAATCAGCTCCAATAACATACAATGCTACATGGGCAGATAAATGGGCTCAAGAAACGACTGGTCAAGCAACATTTGATCAGAATCAGGAGGCTATTCATATTGCGCGTGATTACGCTATATCTATGGACCAAACTAATGTAATACGTCGTGGTAAAATAACTAAGGAGATAGCAAAACTTAATATACCGCACGTACTTAAAAAGCAAGCTTCTGACTTAGGTAAAGAATATTTACAGATTTTTATGAATTCAACAATACATTCTAATTCTGGTAATCCAGTTAGAGATTATAGTCAAGCTAGTAAAGCTGTACAGGAAATTGTTAAAGGCGCTGCTAGTGAGCCAGGAGCAACTAAAGAATCTATAAATAAAGCGCTTCTAGAATATTATACACTAATATTTCCTGGTGCAGGACAATAAAATAATTAGTATATTTGCACATGGATAAAAAAATAATACGTAAGAAATATCAATCTGGAGGTTTGGATGCAAATAATTTATCCCCTCAAACTACTCCTACTAATTCAGCTTTAGATTATTTAAGTGAAGAAACTTCTGGTTTAAGCCCTCAAGAGTCTGTAAAATTATTAAATAATAGAAGGCCAAATAGCACCGCGCTACGTAGTTTATCTCACAGTGCTAGAGGTGCTAATTTAGAACAACGACTGACAAATGCTGATTGGTACACTCAACAGGATACGTATCAAAGAGGGTATATGTCGCCTGAGCTTAACCCTGAGATGTACAAAACTGTATGGCAAAGTAACATGAAGAACGCATTGAACACTTTGTTTAATAATATGCGGGAACAAAGAAAGTCTGGCCTTGAATATGATTTAGGTCAGATAAGAGTAAAACTAGCTGAGTTTGAAAGTGCTAAACGAAGGGCTGATGATTTCTACGCACAAGGGTTAATATCCGCATCCAAACATTCTGAAGTTTTAAAAGATATTGAAAGAAACACAATAGGATCTCCTGAACAAGACGATTTAGTAGACCTATTAATAAATAATGTAATGGGAGGATTAGAAGCTAATTTAACTGCAGATGATTATATTGCTGCTGTAAAACGTGCTGAAGATGCTGGACTATTAGATAGACATAAACTAGAAAGATCTTTAAGTGGAAAGTCAGATACTTATCAAAGTCTGTTACAAGATAAGGAAGATATAAAAGCTAAGATAGCTGATAGAGAAGAAGAAATAGCTAATGGTGGGTGGGGTAGTTTATTTGGTATTCCTTTACCAGTTTATGGAGGAGGAGCTGTAGGAGAAGATTATAAAGTTAGAAGTGCTATTGAAAAGAATAAGGGAGCTACAGTTCTTAGTTCTATTCCTATAGTTAGCTGGGCGACCGGTCAATCTGATAAGGTTATGGGAGATGAATATTTTGAATACAAAGCTGCTGAAGACATAGCTGGTACTATCTCTACATTTGAAGGACAGGTAGCCGCTATTCTTGGACCTGCATTAGTAAAAACAGTGGAATCTCAAGTAAATAATAAAGTTCTTAAAGGAGTCAAGAACCCTTATGTAAGAGGCGTTTCGGCTTTATTACAATTTGGATCTATACTAGCAGGTAATTGGTATAGCAGAAATTTAGAAACTAAAATGGAAGCTGGTGATGCGTATTGGCAAAAAGTTGATATGCTTGAACAGGCATGGAAAGAAGACTTAAAAAAGAAAGGAATAGATAGAGAACTAACAAGACAGGAAGAGAATGATATAGCTATATTAGCAAATGAAGGTTTAGACGAACTATTTCAAAAAAATATGGCTCTTGGAGGATCTGATATCATACAATTTGCTTTAACATATATGCAGATTCCTGGGCTATCTAAAGCATTTACGGGAAATACATTTAGAAATATCGTAGCACGAGAAGCTGGTTCTAGATTTTGGTCTAGAGGACTAGTAAGAGCTGGTACCTTTTCTACAGGAGTAGCTATATCTAGAGAACTAGAAGGTATGGAGGAAGGGTTACAATATAGATGGTCTCAAGATTATTTAGGAGGGTATAATCAAGAGCGTTCAGGTTCTTGGTTAAATAATGTATGGAATAGTACAAAAGATGCTGCAGTTGATGCAGTAGATTATGGTATGAATATGTCAGGTTTACGAAACTCTAATCCTGATATGTATGAAAGTTTAGGATTTAAACAAGCAGTACAGTCTGGTAGAGATATGGCTACAATGATGACAGGTGGTGGGCGAGCTGTATCGAATTGGGGAGGAGCTAGAGGTTTCGTAGAACTACAAAATGCTATAAACCTATTAGGTGAAAATGGTGACGCATTAAATGCAGAGAATCTACTAGAGCAAAAGAAAGACATGTTATATAAATACTTTAATGAAGGTAAAGAAGGTGATTTATATGACGCTATATATCGTATGGGTAGAAGTAAAAATGGTATGGATGGTTTTACTAAAGAGAATGCTATTGAAGTTATAAATGAGATTCAACAAGCTAAAACTATATATGATGATGTATTTAATGATAAGTCTCCTTTAGCAATTTCTGCTCTTGGTATAAACTATGATATAGGAAGATCATCTGGACCTAGAGGTTATACAGAAGGGGATAAGAAACAAGTATTTAAAAATGCTTTAGATATAGTTACTAAAGGTAAAAGAATTAAAGATTTAGATGAAAAGCAAGAAGCTTATAGACAAGGTAAAGACGAATCTTTAGATCTATATACTACTGCGCTAACTGCTGAAGAACAAGCTGAATATGATGATAAGAATACAACTATAAAAAGGAAGAAGGAATTATCAGAAAAGTTAAAAGATGCTCAACCTTCATATGAACAAAAAGAAAAGCTTCGTAAGGAGATGAATAAGAGGAATTTGGATACTACTCCTTATGACTTAGAGATTATAGAAACTCAAGAAGAAATAGAAAACGCTAAGAAAGAAAATGAGGGAATAGCTACCGAAGAAAAAACATTTGTTACAGATAATACTACAGGCTTTGGCGCTTTATGGGATAAAAATGAATATAAGAAATATGAAGATATTCAAAAATCTATTGCAGATATAGTAAAGAAAAAAGATATAACAGAAGATGATAAAACTACACTTAAGGATTTAATATTAGAGAAAAATAAAATATTATATGAGCAGTCTTTTGAATATGTAGCTCTCAAAGACGGAAGGCTTAAGAATAAAATGAAGCGTGCGACTGCTATGCACGGTATAGGTAGTATAATGCAGCAAATAGAAAAGTATGGAACTGGAGCATTAGATACGATACTTCCTAGTATATTAGAAAATAATGCTAAGTTAGATCCTCAAACTATAGAAGACATAGTAAGATTAAGTGACGAGATTATAAAACAGAAAAAAGATCTAGAGAATAAACTTTCTGATATTGAGAACTCTAAAACGGAACTTGAGAATCCTTTTAATGTTAAAACACAAATGCGTGATACGCATACACCTTTAACTCCTGAGGAGCAAGAAGAATTAAAAAGGTTAAGAGCATTAGAAGAGCAAATAGGTGAATTAGATAGAGATCAGAACTCTATAGTACAAGCCTTATCTGAAAAAGGATTAATAGATAAAAAACTTAAGGAGTTAACTGAAGCATCTGAAGATATTAAAGCAGAGATAGCGTCGGTATCTTCTACAGCTGCTATGTCTGAAACATTTACTAAAAAAATAGAAAAAGACCCATCTAGCTTTGAGCTTAAAGATGAGCTATTTGATAAATTAAGCAATGATAAAATATTAGAAGAGGCTGCTCTTGAAGCTGCGAACGGTATGGAATACATTGCTGACCAATTAGAGCATCTTCCAGAGTACTCAGATGTATCGACTGCAGAAAGAGTATACCAAAACATTAAAGATAGATTAGAAATATTTAAGCGTAGATTAACAGAGGCTGATGCTAATAAGAAAGACTATATGCAAAATATAGTAGATCAATTAGAAGCTGCTGAAGGCGTTATGAAAGATCTTATTACTGTAATTAAAGAGAATGCTGCGGATAGAACTAAAGAGCAGTATGCATTTGAAGAGAGAACATTTAGTAATATGTTACAATCTTTAGGATTAAAACCTGATTTTACTGTAGATGATAAAAGCGTCTTTAAATCTATAGGAGCTCAGATGTTAAATATATTAGGAGATAACGTTAATATACTTAAGAACGCATTAAAACTTTTAAAAGAGGGGGAAATAGCAGCAGATGGAGTTATAATGGGCATGACTGATAAAGTAGCTGTTGCTTTAGTAGCAGTAGAACTTATAAAATCAGAATTAAAGGAGCAGCCTAAAGTACTTACAGAGATAAAAGAAGCGTTAGTAGAAATACATAGGAGCCAAGCGGACGCAGTTAAAGATATAGTTGATGAGGAAATATCCTCTGTAGAGCAAGAAATCTCTTCTGAAGGATATATTTCAAACCCAGCTAATGGTATAACTAATCTACTACATAACATATCTACTTTAGACTCTGATAAAGATTTAAATAATAGAGAGTCTGCTTTATGGAAATATGTAGATCATTTAGATACAGGTAAGTTAATAGAGGATATAGCTGAAGAAGATAGATCTGATAGGCAGGTATCTAGTGAAACGCTCATGTCTTTATTAGGCCACCACACAGTAAGTCAGAATGCGGCCAAGTTATATAGATTATTGACTTCTGATTTTGATGCTCAGTCCCAGATAATAAATGAAGAAGTTTTAATTAAAACTAAGGCTATACCATTTATACCAACTAAGCAACAAATTAATGCTGTTAGAGAGATATCTCTATTTATAAATACTAGATCCGATGTTCAGTTAGATGAAAATTTTAATTTAGGTGATGTATCTGCTTTTCTACAAGGAGCTGCTGGAACAGGTAAAAGTAAAATAGTTTTACCGTGGGCATTGCGTACTGCTGGTGTAAGTAATAACAAAGTATTTGCTATAGGACATAATAATAGTTCGTCTAAAACTATAAATGAAGCTTTACAATTAGAAGGGGGAAATACGTTTGAGAGTTTTATAGAACTAACTGATGATGATGCTAGCGATTTAAAACTTTTAGTTATAGATGAAGCTCCTAGTTTAAGTGATCTTCAATATCAGTCAATTCAAGATAAAGTACTAGAAATAAATATAAAAAGACAGGAACAAGAAGAGCCATTATTAAAAGTTATAATGTTAGGTGATAAAGCGCAAATAACAACTGATCGTGTTTTAGAATCATTTGATACTCTTGGTAGAATGAATACTATTATTTCTCCTGTTACTAGTATATATAGAAGTGATAATCCAGCTATAGCTACATTTCAAGATATATTTAGAAGGCGTCGTGAAGATATATCTAATGAGGAGATTATAGTTAAATTAAATAAGCCAAACCCATGGATGCCTGAAGCTATGGGAGTGTACGGTGTTAGTGGAAATTTTAAAGAGAGACTTATTTTGAAATTACAAACACCTGTAGCTTCTGATATAAGAAGAGTTATAATTACTAATCCAGAAAGAGTAGAAGAATATCAAGCATTTTTAGAAACTAATCAAATACGTAATGTAGAAATTTTATCATTTATAGATGCGCAAGGAGAAACTATTGATGAGGTTTATATGGATATAGAGAAAGGAAAAATGCAAAACGAAGATTATAATACTGCTATATATACCGCAGCTTCTAGAGCTCAATCTTTAATAGTAGCTGCTAATCTTAACCTTAAGAATACTATTGATTCTGAAATGAATGTTGTGCAGGATACATTATCTAAAGAATTTGAGGAAAGACGAAAAGAATTTGAAGATGAAGTAAGAGAAAACTCTGAACTACTTACTAAATTTGAGGATTTAAAAGATCCTGAAGAGCTTCTTAGTGATGAAGAGGTAATGGAAGAGGATGATCAAAGTGACGATGATGATAGTGGTTTGGAGGTAGATACAGATAATGCACTACACAGTAGCGCTAAAGATCCAAATAGAGATGAACACTCTGAAGATGCGACACCTGAAGAAGAAAGTGAAAGACTTGATGAACAAGTAGAGGAAAAAGATAAAAAGAATAGTTGGATTACTGAAGGAGAAGATTTAACTGACTCTGAAGATTTTGTAGAAGATTCTGTTGATAGTGTTGAAGAGTCTGAAGCATATAAAGAAGGAGATAATGATATTGTAATGGATACTAATATTGATGTAAAAGATAAACACGTATTATATTATCCGGAATATGATGGCTTAAGTTCCACAACATTAAATGACGATACAGTTATATTGCCTATAATGGATGACAGTCCTGTATTCTTTGTAAAAACACAAACAGTAGGAAGAGATGGTAATTTTATTGAAGGAATAGTAGTACTACAAGACGCTAGACAAGCTATAGAAAAGGGACATAAAAGTTTTACGCATAATGATAAAGAAGTTTATAGGCGAGTTGCGGTTATAGGAAGTGATGCAGAAATAGACGCTATGAATTTTCTTTCAAAAACAGAGAAAGCAGATTTAAAATACCAACTAGCTAATCAACCTTCTGTACAATTTACTGAATTAGCAGAACTAGGAGATAAAAGTTTATTGGTAGATAATACAGGATATGCTAGACGAAGTAATCTTATTAAAGGTATTATTATACCAAAAGGAGGGGCTAGGCGTTTAACATATAAATATAAATCTAGAAACGACTTACATGAGTTTGGCCCTACAGCAGCAAACTTTCAAAAACAAAATAAAGGATTAATAAAGAGATTATTAAAAGTATTTATAGAGCAGTTTTATGATCAAAAACAAAAAATAAGTCCTGAGCAACAAATCAATATAAAAGAATCTAGAGTTAGAGTATTTAAGAAAAAAGATATTCAAGAGCTATATAGAAAAGGTGAAGTACCAAACGGTTTTAATCTTAAATCAGGTATGCCTTATTTAGTTATAAAAGGAGTTGAAGCAGCAGGCTCAAAGTCTAAAACACAATATATAGCACTAACTCCTAGACGATTATCTATGAATATTAAAGACGATGTTAAGCAATACTTTGCGCCTGTTAGTGAGTTTACAGGTGCTGCTATGAAAATAGAAGCTCTAACAGGCGGTTTTTTACAATTAGGAACAAGACAATTTGTAGATTTTATTAAAGGTACAGATAACAATGTAAAAAAGATAGCTTTAAATCTAGGTAACCCTCAATTAATAGAGCCTTTAATAGCACTTAGAGACAACATAAGAAGTTTAAAATGGGACGTAGTAGAAACTAATGCTTCGGGAAGCTTATCAAAAGAGACTAGAGGAACGGGTAGAGCTCAACTAGCAATGGACAGATTAGCTAAAGCTAACAGTGTATTTAGAGAAGAGAAGCGTACTATGATTAAAGGTAAAAAAGTACGTAGAGTAGTTTCTAAAAGTTTATTGTCTTATGCTGGGATAAGAAAAACTGCTAGAGGACCTATAACTACAAGTATCTTAAATACTGTATTTAATAATCAAGATGATAAAGGTTTTAATCAATTATTGTATTTACCTATAAAGATGTCAGACTTAAGAGATATTGATTATTCAGGTACCTCTTCTAAATATAGAACCGCTGCTGATAATCATAAAGCTGCTGAAAAGTCATTAACATCTCAGTTAACAGCAATTGAAAGCACTAAGATTATATTAGATAGATCTGAAGTTGTTCAAAAAAGAGAAGAAGATGTAATTAAGAGTCACCCAGATAAAATTGTTCCTGCTAAAGTAAAGAAATCAAAGAAAAAGAAAAAGAGAAGAGGTAGTACTGGAGGTACAGACTCACTTACAGGTAAAGAATATAGGGAACAAAAAGGAAAAGCAAAAGCAGAGAGAGGAGAGTATATTACTAAAGAAGACGCTAAAAAGCTTCTTAAAAGATTATTACCTGATCTATTTAATAAAGATAATAACTTGATTCCAGGTAATGTTGTATTCTTAGATGCATTAAGAATGTTAGAACTAACTGAGAATAAAGATGTTTTAGGAAAGTTTATAAATCAAAGAATATATTTATTAGAAGAAAGAGAGGGTATATTAGACAACGTAATTAGACACGAAGTATTTCATAAGATAGTATCTTATTATCTTACTAAGAAAGAAAGAGAAATATTATTTAATACTGCTCGTGTTAAATATAATATTCCTAAAAGTTTTTCTGACTCTCAAGTAGAGGAAAAGTTAGCTAGAGAGTTTATGACGTTTAGAAGAGATGAGAATAGCGTTTCAGCTGTAATAAGACGTATATTTAAGAAGATAGCTAAATTTTTAGGGTTTATTGATAAAAATGCAGACAATATAGAAAAACTTTTTGATAATATAGACTCAGGATATTTTGCAGGTAAGAGAATGGTTGGAGATCCTATAGATACTAATATGAATTATCAAGATATTGAAAAAGAGTGGGGTTCTATTGAGGTTTATAGAGAAGCTAGGGCAAGGTTTATAGCAGGTATGTCTTCTTTATTAGAAGAGTATGATTCAGTAGTATTAGATGATCAAATTATTATGTCAGAGGTAGATCATGACAGTGGTACTGTATCAGGGACTCCAATGTCTAGAGATGAATCTTTAGATTATTTAATAGAAGAAGTTATTCCAGATGATATAGCAAAGTTTGAAAAAATAGGTCTTAATAAATTAGATATACATCAAATGAATGCCTATAAAGCTTTAAAAGAATTAAGTAATAAAAGAAA
>Ga0098059_1000985_pt1 | contig 14896 bp, 21 predicted proteins | sample 20_taG_FD_92580 | JGI IMG/M metagenome (GOLD analysis project Ga0098059, IMG submission 92580) | Marine viral communities from the Subarctic Pacific Ocean - 20_ETSP_OMZ_AT15318 metaG | ecosystem: Environmental > Aquatic > Marine > Oceanic | place: Subarctic Pacific Ocean | collected 2015-01-19
CCCATGTGTTACCAATCTACGCCGCCAATAATAACCCATACGGCCAACCCGATCCGATAGAGGGCGACGACTTACCTTTCGGCGATGAAACTATCAAGGCTTGCGATGATGAAACTGGCGTGAAATGTTATTCGTGCGGCGGTTATTTTCCCGAATCGAGTTGCGTAGCCAACACCACCGACGAAGGCGAGAGCGTTCCGGTCTGCGAGACTTGCGCCGAGGGGCGCGTAGGGTAGGCACCAGCTCCCTAGGTAGCCCCCCCCCTCCCGAGGGAGATCCCCCCCTTTACTAAAAGAGGATCTCACTATAAACGGCGAGGGCAGCGGGGGGGGATAAATTTCATTCTCCACACCCTTTTTTTTCTATCTTTTTCAAAAATACCCGACTTATCCCAATAAATATCTTTTTCAAAAATACTTACTTTTAATTATTCCTTTATGTAACGAAGCTGGCTTCCCTTGGCGCACCCTATACCCCTGTTAAGCTTATTAAGTTCTTTTCTCTTTCTGGAGCTGGCTTTTGAACGCATCTTTTTTGGATGAGTCTTCTTTCGCCGCCCCGAAGTTCTTTTTAAAACTCTTCGAGTTTTAGGAGCTTTTAGTAGATAATTGATCGCTTCTTTTGAAGCTTTGTCCCAATTATATCTGTAATCATCTTTATGTGAATATACGAATTCATTAATCAAAGCGTGAACCAGTTTGTGATGATCTTCGCACAAAGGGAGCAATTCCTTCATGAGTTCCTGTCCGGGTTCTCTGTTATAGGTTCTATAGGTGAGGTGATGTACACACAGAGCTTCAGTTGAATTGCAGCAGGCGCATCTCCTTCCGTGGTAGGCGAAAGCCTCTTCTCTTTTGTTGCGCCACGTGGAGCTTCTCATATATTTAGCATACTTTTGCCGCCAAGTCATATAAACATAATAATATCATACTATTCTTTTTCTAAAATACTTAGTAAAAAGCTCTCTGAGCTTTTATAATAGTTTTCAAATGAAAATTTGTACAAAATGCAAAGAAGCAAAAGCTCTTGGAGCTTTTAGAAAGCAATCAAGCACAAAAGACGGGTTAAAGTACTGTTGTAAGAAGTGCGACGACGAAGCTGCCAAGAAATACTACAAAAAGAATAAAAATAAAATAATTACAAATGTAACCCAGTGGCAGAAGAACAATCCAATGAAAGTCAAAGATTATAAGAAGTCCTATTACGGGAAGAATAAACTCCCCAGCGGCGAAAGCTCCGAAACCCTTTCGTCCTGATTTTCAAAAGAAAATGGAACTTTTCGTTTTTAATGTGTAATATTTTGTGACATGGGCCTTAATTTAAATTATACGAAGCCGGATGGTCAACAGACCAACTACTGGAAAGTTAGTCGTGTTGAGGACTGGTTCCAAGGAACTCAGGGAACAGACCCCGGCTATATGGCCAACATCAACTCCTTGGGATTCACAAATGAAACTTACAGGAATGCAGGTGCTCCTTCGGTGGATGGTAATATGTTTAACTGTCCTTACTCTGGCGCGGTGGATATGTATTCCTACCAAGATCTAACTGGCGTTTCTGGCGTAGTGACAGGTTCAGAACGTTTGGGGCCTCCTCTACCCGCTGGGTGGGATTGGGCTGAGAACGGTGTATCTGGTTGGATGCAGAGAAACGATGACATTAGGGTCGGCGCATATACTTGGCTGAAGAACTGTGTACCTTTCTTCTCAGGAGCAACTGATGCCTTGACGGCAGGAGAATAATACAATGGGACTATATAAATCAATCACAACGGACGCTGGCTCAACCCTTGACTATTGGGACTTTGGTATTGTTGAAGTTAATACTTCGGCACCTACCGCTGATCAGCAAAATGCTAATGTCAACATATGGGGTTATACTGACGTGGCTTATTATGACGCTGGTGCTCCTCCTGTCGAAAGGTGGAATACCTACTCGTGCGGAATGGTAAGCGGCACGGATCATTATCCTTATGCAGATTTAACCGGCGTAAGTGGTGAAATTACTGGAACCAAGAGACTTGGCCCGGCTCTACCGGAAAACTGGAGTTGGACAGCTAACAGCGTTTCTGGTTGGATGGCTGATAGCTCTGATATCCGTAATGGTGCCCAAACATGGGCCTTGGCTTGTGTTCCTGCTTTTTCAGGCGCAACTGTAACTGGTCAGGTTTATCCGGACTAATCGACAATGAAAGCTCTAGTTACATTTATAGCAATAGCGGCGGTTTCGGTTGCTGGTGCGGGAGTCTACTATGTCAGCAGTACCTTCGAACCTGTAAAGCTCGGTTCGACGTGCGGCGGTTCAGCCCCTTGGCATTGCGGCTACAATGTGACAATTCAGTAATAAAATTTTAGGAAAAAAATATTATGGCAACTTATAGACCAGACGGAACCCGAATTAGAAAGAGGGACAAAAAAAAGAATAGAGGTAATGTTGGAGTAGGTAACGTAGGCGCTGGTTCGTCCACACCTCCACCTCCTCCAGTACCCGAACCAGTACCCGAACCAGTACCCGAGTCGGTACCCGAACCAGTACCCGAACCGGTACCCGAACCGGTACCCGAACCTCAGGTCGGTATCGGAACAACTTCCGCGGAAGACGCGCAAGACGTTAAGTAAAAATTAATTAGTTAACAAAAGCTCTTTTCGAGCTTTTAGGGAACCCCCTCGCTTAATAGTGGGGGGTTTTTTTATGGAGCATTATAACGTTGGGGTTTCCCCTTTTTTAACCATTTTATGGAAGAAACTTCGTACCCGGATTTTTTAACCATCGTTTTTATTTTAGAGGGGTGGATTTCTACTCCCCAGTACTCAAGAGAAAGAGCACCTTTATTCGTATCCATTTTTAAACCCTTTACTCGAGAATCTTTTTTAAAGATATTTTTAAGGCCTATGGCGCAACTTGAACATACAAGACCATTGACTCTTATTTCTACGTCGGGATCTATATTAGGAGCAGCGTTTAAAGAAAGAGCAAAAAGAAAAACTAAAAAGTACTTCATCTTGCTCCCCCATCACCTTGGTTAAATTCAAGTTTGGAAGAACGGGGAGAACGGCTATCTGACGCGTTGTGTTTGGCTAATTCTACCTCTAAGAATCTTAATCTATTTTCTATTTGGTTTATGTCCGTGGTGTTAGATGTTATCGCCTTATTGAGAACTGTCATTTCTGTTATTTTCTTATCCATCCGAATTAGTTGTTGTTCTATTCTGTCAAATTCTATTTTACTGGGAAAGAGTGTCTGCAAGTAAGCTAAAACACAGAGCCCAAGAAGGGGGGCCACTTTTAAGAAAGTATCAAGATCTGCAAAACTTATTTTACTATGGTTATTTGGCATTTAATAAATAATTACACAAAAACAAGAGGTGGTGTAAAATATATTCATGAGGAGAATAATCTTCTACGAGGGGATCGTTGAGCCGCCCTCTGAATCCTTGGCGATAAGAGGGCTCTGTATTTACCTTAATATTTTCCAAAAGAAACGTGAGATACTCTTGGAGACTGAACGCGAAAATACCGATATTTATTATAGATGGGTAAAACGTAACGGGCTTTGGGATTTCATTGAGGATATAGTTCATCCCGAACACAATATTCCCGGATTAAGGGTAGCTACGACAAAGGTTAGACCCCCTTGTGTAAAAGTAGATAGGATATCATGGGATAACATTAATGACATGCTGAATAGGGTCAGGTAGGTCTGTAACTTTTTCCCCAATATTTATGCGCGTAATCCGGTTTGTTTTCTTTAATCATAGCCTCCACCCACTCTGGGCTGGAATTTTTATTTATTAGGTTGTGGCAAGCACTGTTAGTATCTTTATGGGGTTCCCACCTCCGAGCCAGCTCAAAAAGTTGCGATTGCTCATAACTAAGAATATTGACTAAAAGGCAAAATTTCTTCAGTACCGATTTCTTGGGGGGCGGGTTAATACCCCGTTCGAGTTTTCGCCACAGATCTTTTGAGACGCCAAGCATCATACACAGCTTATTTGTGTCTGCATATCTGCGTTTACGTAGTTCTTTTAGGTAAATGTGGAATTTCATCCGACTAGGGACTCTTTCTACCGTAACGGTCTTCTAACCTTACTATATCGTCTTCAAAAAGGTAATCCCCAATTTGAATCTCTATAATCTCGGCAAAATCATCAGTATGATTTGCTATGCAGTGTTTTTCTTTAACCGGAATATATGTAGATTCATTTACTTCAAGCTCTTTGGTAGATTCGCCTACCGTGACGGTAAGAGTCCCGTAAACAACCGTCCAGTGCTCGGAGCGTCGATTATGGTATTGAAGCGATAATTTTTCCCCCGCTTCAACAGTGATGCGTTTCACCTTGAATCCTTTCCCTTCGTCCAAGATGGTAAAGGAGCCCCAAGGGCGTTTTTCTGTATAGTTGCTCAAGGAATAAGTTTTCCGACTGCTTCTTTTACCAATTTGTCTTTTGCATCTTCGACGGCCTCTTCTACTACCTTCTCTACCACGGTCTCTACGGCCTTCTCTAAGACCTTTTCTTTAATTTCCTCTCCTCTGGTAGCCCAAACCGCAATTCCGACGATAAGAGCTAAAATTATACCACCTATAATTAGTTTCTTTTTCATGCTTAATATATTACACCAATGGGGGTAGTTTCCCAACTAAATTAAATTAAGTGGGGGTTAACCCCCAAAGAGAAAAAACCTTTCTTCAAAACACTCAATAAACTAGCGTTTTCATTTTGGCATATTTCTTGCAGTGTAGTAGTTGTTATGTTTATTAAACGTATACTCAAAATCGGGCTGGTTGCTATTGTAGCGTCGGCGTTAACAACCGTGCAGGCTCAGCGTGCGCCTAAACCAGATAAACCTGCAAAAGAAAAACCTGAGTGGGGTGAAAAGAAGTGGGATCCGGCCAAAGTCAAGGAGAGACTTAAGGCAGCTTTCGATAAACGCAAGAAAAAGCGAGGAGACGCAAAGAAGCGCGGTCACAAGGTTCATGATCGCAAAAAGGGCGACCACAAGAAGGGTAGTGGGTTTGGCAAGCTCGTAAGAGACGACGCCAAGATCAAAGAGCTCAAGGAAGCCTTCGCTAAGGCCACCAAGGAGCGCAAGGGGGCTTTTGATAGAACCGCATGGAAAGATGCCACCGACGAGGAGAAAAAGGCTCTGAGGGAGAAAATGGCAGCTTCGAGAAAAGAGTGGGCGCAGCAAATGAGAGCTCACCAGAAAGAAGTGCATGCTCGCATCAAGGAAATCCGCGAGGAATTCAAAAATAACCGCGATGAAGTTATTGATGGAAACAAACCCGGAGAATAGGCTATATACAATATAAGCAAATATGAAACTTAAAATACTTGACTGGAAATCATTCGCGATTGGTGTGTTGTTGACTACTACGGTAATACTCGGAACAGGTGCTACATCCAGCCCACTAATCATTTCTTGGGACCCAACTCAACAGTGGGAGTATAAAACATCCAATACTAAAAATATTCCCGAAGGCTGGGAGCCATTTGCTTATGACAGCAACGATAATTTTGATCCACTCCTCTTACGGCGTCGTATCAAATAGTCGAGACTCTATAAAACTAAAAGCCCCGCCATTGCGGGGCTTTTTTGTTAATGAGAATCAATGATCGGTATTAATATAAGTCCGAATAATCTATGGCGTTAGTACTAGCGCTAACTTTGATGCCAAATTTCTTAGCTGCTGTTTTAATTTTGCGCAAAGCAGCCTTTTTAGCTTCGGGGCTAATGTCTGTTTGATCAAGTCTCGCTAAAGCGTTTCGGACATGAGCGGCATCTGGAATAGGAAGATGGCGAAGTGAACGAGGGGTAGTTTTCCCTGAAGCGTCTTTTTTACCTCCGGGTTGAATATATGCAAAATCTGAATCGGGAAGATCATTTTTTTGCTTACTGCTCATCTTGGCCCCCTTAGCTTTCTTTTTCCATCCAGCTTTCCTTTCTTTATCGTATTTTTCGTCCTTCTTTAAATCGTGAATTTCAACACTCTTCTTTTCTGAGGGCTTACCCTTCTGGAGCTTTTTAATTTTGCTCTTGTCGTCCTTGACGGCGTCCTTTTCGTGTTCTCCCTTTTCCTTCTTCGAGTCACGCTTAAGTTCCTTTTTGTCGATTTTATCCCACTCCTTCTTAGTCTTAGCGGCTTCCGTTGTTTTTTTAACAGGAACACATTTTTTCTTATCTTCGCTTACTTCGTACCCGGGTTTGCATTTGGGTGGGTAACCAGCTTTTTCGTCGGCAAGAAGGCCCTCTTCTCTGTATTCGAGGATCTGTTTACTAAAATCAATCTCTTTCATTTCATTAGCCTTTACACTTATTTTTTGGTTAATGGCATTAATTTCGGATAACCATTAATAGTTTCGGGGTAGGGTTCTTGTTTTTTGGGTCTATTTTTACCCTTGTTTTCTTCGTCCTTGTAGTAATCAAATTCTATGTCAATAAGCGCAGGAACCATTATTCTTATCTTTTCCAGACGTCCTCCCTCGTCCAGTGAAGGGGTTTTGCATCCGGATAATAATATTATAATTATAAGTAACGTTTTTTTCATCTTTTCCTCGTGGGCGGAGACTTGTGTCCCTCGACTACTTTCACCTCCATTGGGGGAGGGGGAATGGGAACTTCCTCGGTTCCTACGTATCCGGGGTCTCCTCCCGTGGGTAGGTATGGAACTTTTCCATTTTGCATTAGCCTCTTTTCAATTGTTAGCTGTTTTAGCTGTTCGTTGGGAACGACCATTTTAGAGGCTCTGTCTGTCATATAAAAGCAGGTAGTTCTTATACCTACTCTCACTATTCTAGCTTGGCGACCAGAAATGTATATTATATCATCGTTGTTAAAGTCGCTCCCCATAAAAACGAGTAATGCTTGCGCAAAATTTATTATCATGTCTTTGGCTAATATAGCCCCCAGAGCAGCTAGCACAAACCATCCATATTGACCCACAAGATCTTGTGCCATGTGCTCCATTTGTTCCGGAGTCATCCCCCTTTGATCCGCCAAATTAACAAGTTGTGGAATAGCGTTGGTGAGTTCGTTCATAACTTTTCTCCTTTAATTACACTTATTTGGTGTAAATTACATTGATGCCGAAAGTAAAGAGTGCAAGGGGTCTTGAATCCCTTGAAATTTTGGACGGAAAGGTGAAAGTTCACCAAAGGGAAACTATAAAACCAAAAGATACCTTTTATATAGATGAACTTAACTGGACAGAGAAGCAGAAAAAATTCATAGACTTATCCCTGAAAAAAGAAACTAGGGTAGTTTTATGCAAAGGTCCAGCGGGAAGTTCGAAAACTCTAATGTCAGTTTACGCTGCTCTTGACTTATTGAACCTAAGCAAGGTTTCGGATATAGTATATATGCGATCAGCTGTGGAAAGTTCCGACTCCAGACTTGGATTTCTACCGGGAGATGCGGATGAAAAGCTCCATTATTATAACCTTCCCTTCATGGACAAACTGGACGAACTGCTCAACGAAACTACGGTCAAGAAACTGCAGAAAGAAAAGAGGGTGTCTATTCACCCCGTAAATTTTGCTCGAGGAATGAGTTGGAACTCAAAAGCTATAATCTTAGATGAGGCGCAAAATAGTTCCATTAGGGAGATAGTAACGGTTCTTACTCGTATAGGTAAATATTCAAGGGCCTTTATATTGGCTGACCCAATGCAAACAGATCTCAAAAATGGAAACAGGGGAGGTTTTGACAAAATCTTTAACGCCTTTGATAATGAAGAAAGTCGAGAAATGGGAATAGAAACTTTCGAATTCACAGCAGAAGATATAGTCCGCTCCGAATTAACCAAGTTTGTTGTTACTAAAATCGCAGAATTAGAAACTATTTAATTTGCTTGTTGATTAAACCCGAAAGAACGGAAGAGAACTTTCTAACCTCTCTTTCGCTTTTATCCCAAAAGAAAGCGTGAGTAACTTCTTCTATTAAGGTACTTAATTTCCTACGTTTTTTGAGTTTTGGGTCTACTAGAATTTTAGGGTTATCTAGTTCCGGGGAGTAACACAGTCCATCAGCATTATAAGTATGATGGGGTTTTTTCCATAATAGTTCGTATTCTATACCATCCGAATTCTTGAATTTGATGTTTTCCATACGCATATAATATACACTTTTTTTGAAAAAGTAATTATTTTTAGTAGAATAGTGTAATAAATTGATATGAAAGTGTACTGTTCAACTTGCGGATCCGGGACCAACTATACTATGACGAAGCCTAAATTTTGTAGCTCGTGTGGTGGTTCTTTTTCCGCGTTGGCTGGAACTCCTACCAAAAGGGTATTCAAGGCTAACCCGCAGAACCCAGCGGCAACCATTCAAGAAGAGGTCAAGGAGGAAGAATTCGAGATGCCAAACATAGACAAACTTGAGGTGGATATTAATACATCTAGGTCCTTCGGAATTGTTTCGTTGAAGGATTTAGCTGTTGGTGAGACGCAGCAAAATGATGGTTACGTGAGGGAAACGGATCCTACTTACTCTAAAGAATCTTTCCCTGAAGATTTCAGAAGGGACGCGGGATCATCTCGAAACCATGAGTCGACGCAAGAAACCTAAATTTGAAGATTTAATTGAACAGATAGATCTGGAAATAAAAAAAAGAAAATCCAAGTGGAACCTAACGGCCCTTTCGTGGATGGACTTTGATGACGTTTCTCAGATTTTGCGAATTCATATTTTCAAAAAATGGCATTTGTACGACATTAAGAAGCCTCTTAATCCTTGGATCAATCGTATAATTTCCAATCAGATTAAAAATCTTATCAGAAACAACTATGGGAATTATTGTCGTCCATGCTTAAAGTGCGCCGCTGCTGAAGCCGGTGATTTATGCTACATATACGGAAAACAATCTGAAGCGTGTCCCCTCTACGCAAACTGGACAAGAACAAAGAAGCAAGCTTACGATGCGAAATTGCCCGTCTCTATCGATGACCATTCTCACGAAATTAATTCGGCGGAGTATTCTGGGTTTGACGTCCTCTCCATGATGGAAAAGCTTAACGTTAAAATGGAGGAAACTTTAAAACCAGCTGAATGGAAAATATATAAAGCTCTTTATATTGATAATATGTCGGAGGAAGACGCTGCTACCTTAATGGGGTATAAAACTAACGAAAAAAACAGAGTCCCGGGCTACAAGCAAATTAAAAATGTTAAAAAGTCAATAATTCAGAAAGTTAAAAAAATGTTGAACGATGGGGACGTAGAAATATTATGAGCGCTAAAAATATAGACCTAGACGAGAATCAACAGTTAGCTTTATTGAATGAGTGGAACAATCGACCGGATGATCCACCCTATATTAAAGAGCTGATCGAATTGGTATTCCCTGAGGTGCCCGAAGACAAAAGGGACGGAAGGTCAAAATATGGAAGAGCGGTAAAAAAATTTCTCGCGGAGAAGAGTCTTAAGGCGAAGGTATCACACAAGTACTACCCAAAAGAGAAAATCGAGCTTACCGAAGACCAAAAAGAATTTATAACAAATAATTGCGGGGCCATGAAACCTATGGAGATGGCTAAGGTTGTTTTTGATGATCCCAGCATTTCTCCTTTGGATTTGAGGTACAAGGTGTTGTTTGACTTTCTCAAGACAATAAACAACAAGGTTAAGTATTCTGACGTAACGGATGAGGAGACGGCGGCGGAAGCGGGCTATTCTCCACCCAAGTCAGAAGCTCGCGCATTGGTTAGAGTCAACAAGTACGTTTACAACGGAATAGACAAAGAAAAAGTCACAACTAAAGTAAAAAGGAATTTGTATACCTTAATTGGATACATGCATACGTTCCGTTTTCTTCATCAAATTGGTACCTACAATATTGAGACAGATAGGGAATTATTCGAAAGCAGCTTCGTAAGATATACATGGGATAAACCGGACCTAACTCAAGAGGAAGTTGATCAGTACATTGTTTTGGCTGCAGAAGTAGTTATAGCATCAAATATCCAAAGGCGTGTCGAGAGACTGCAGCAATTACTAGATCAAAATGCGGAAGACACGGAGGGTCGCAGAATGGCGATGAGTTTAGTGGAAGCCATTAACACAGCCCAAACAGAATACAACCAGTGCGTCAATCGCCAGACCAAGTTGCTTAATGAGCTGAAAGAGAAGAGAAGCCAGCGAATGAGTAAAATGATGCAGGAATCTGCTTCCATATTGAACCTTGTAGAACTTTGGAAAAGCGAGGAGTCTAGACATAAAATGATTAAGATAGCTGAGCTTCGGAAGAAGAATGTATCCAAGGAGATAGAGAGGTTGACCTCCATGGAGGAAATCAAATCTCGTATTATGGGAATCAGCGAAGAGGAAGTTTTAAATGGTTGAATGTAATGTTTGCAAAAAAGAGTTCGAAAAAGATAAGAGCCTTCATTTACATATCAAAGCTCATAAACTTTCGATAGGAGACTACTACCAAACCCAGTTTCCTCGTCACGATTTACACTCCAAAGAGTTAATAAAATTTAAAAACAAGGAGCAATATCTTTCCGCAGATTTCAACAACAAAAGAAATTTAAAAAGTTGGCTTAAGGGAGTTTCCATAGAGAAAGCTAGGAGATATTGCAAAGGACTCCTAACAAAAAGAAAAAGAGAAAAGGATTTAAAATACGCCCCTACAGAAGTGGAACTTAGAACACTTTTGGTTCCCCCCATCTCCTACTACCAAATAATTTTCGAAGACTATTACAAACTTTGCGAAGAGATAGGGTTAAAAAATAAACTCTCTTCTCTACCTCCTCAAGGGCCAAGTGGAAAAATAGAATTTGAAGAGGAGTTTGATGAAGATCATCTCATATACGTTGACTCCAGAGAGCAAAATCCTTTACAGATTAAAGACTTTCCAACAGAGGTCAAAGGGTTGAAATTTGGAGATTACTGTCTTAACGACAAGCGTAAAACGGGAAACTGTTACATCGAACGAAAATCTGTTCCTGACCTTATAGGTACGTTGAGTTCAGGTTTGGAAAGATTTAAGAACGAAATAAAAAGAGCTGCGGAAGAAGACGCATATATGGTGGTTCTCGTTGAGAGAAAATTAGAAGAATGTTTGGCGTTTAATAGGCTTCCCTACGTCTACAAAAAAAATACCCGCGTAACCCCTGATTTTATTTTTCATAACGTGAGAGAGTTGATTCAGGAATTTCCTCATATTCAGTTCTTGTTTGTGGACGGAAGAGTAGAATGCGTAAGAATTGTGAAGAAACTTTTGCTAACAAAAATATTAAAAATTAAGTTTGATCTACAGCTCGCCTATGATCTTAAATTACTATGAAGGGATATATTTGTTTAACCTATAACGAAGCAATAGCCATAGTGTTGATAATGATTCTTATTGCGTATTTGGATTGATATGTGGTACTGCCCCGACAAATATAATAAACCTATCGTAGATGTAAACAAGGAATCCCTTGCTCTAAAGGGGGAACTTGGGGATAGACAGGCTAAGATCACACTAGCTAAGTTCATGAGGTCTAATCTAGGGTTCACTACCGAGCTTTTATCAGGAATCAAATTAGCCGTTTACCAAGAGATAACTTTAAAGGCTTTCTTCAATAGGAACTTTAGCATGTGCGTCTGGGGACGTGGTTGCGGAAAAACTTTTATTGCGGCTGTCTATTGTTTCCTGCAGTGCATTTTTGAGCCCCGTACCAAAATCCTTATCGCTGGCCCTACTTTTCGTACAGCGCGATTTATTTTTAATAACATAGAAAAGATCGTGGAGTCTAAGGAGGCGCAGATGTTAGCTCACGCTTTCGGCGCAAAGTCCAAACGCAACGACCAGTTCGAGTGGAAAATAAACGAAGGTACCATAACAGCTATTCCGTTGAGTGGAGAAAAGATTCGAGGTTTTCGTGCTAACATTCTGGTTCTGGATGAGTTTTTGCTGCTACCTGAGGATACTATCAAGTCAGTGTTGATGCCTTTTTTGGTTGCTCCTCAGGACATGGCTGAGCGAATAAAAATAAGGGAAATGGAGGACGCCCTTATTGAGAAAGGCGATATGAAAGAGGCGGATCGGATTGTATTCGCGAACAACTCTAAAATGATAGCTTTGTCTTCTGCTAGCTATAGTTTCGAGAATCTATATCGAACCTATAAAGAGTGGATGAATAACATTTATTCAGATGACATTATGCAGTCCGATTATTTTATTTCACAAATGGGTTTTGATTCTATTCCCACTGACATGATTGATAGTACGGTGATCGAGGAAGCTCAATCAGGGGGATCGTCAAACTCATCTTTTATGAGGGAGTATGCAGCCCAGTTTACAGATGGGAGTGATAGTTATTTCAGCGCAAAGAAAATGCATGCATGCACCATTCCAGACGGAGAGAAGCAGCATACGTTAGTAAAGGGGGAGCCTGACAAGGAGTACATTTTAGCCATTGATCCCAGTTTTAGTAATAGCCCTTCGTCTGATTTTTTTGCAATGTCTGTTTTGGAGCTAGACGAAGAGAGACCTACGTTTTCCACGCTAGTTCACGGGTACGCAGTGGCCGGAGGAGACTTGAAGAACCATATAAAATACCTTCACTATCTGGTAACCCACTTTAAATTTTCAATGATTATCATAGATAATGCAGGGTACCAATTTATCGATAGCGCTAATGAATCCGAGCTATTTCAAAGCTCCCGCATAGAAATTAAATTTTTTGATTTTAATAGTGATAAGAATGGGGTTGATTACCAGAAAATGCTTTTAACGGCCAAGCGCCAGTACAACAAAAAAGAAAACGTAATCTGCTTTAAGCAGTTGTTTTCGACCACTTTTCTTCGGGAAGCTAATGAGCATCTTCAGGCATCTATTGACCACAAGAGGATTTGGTTCGCTTCTCGAACCGCTGCTTGCGGAAGTTTCTTTGATAAAGTGTCAGCCCAAGCCGTTCCTCTCAAGATGATGCCCTACGAAAACAAAGGCGACCTTATTGAATTTCAGGACGACATAGTTCACCAGTCGAAAAAGCAATGCGCTTTGGTGGAGGTTAAAACTACAGCGAAGGGAAGCCAGACATTCGATTTGCCTCAGCACCTCAAGAGAAGCTCGGCGGTAAACCGAGCCCGCAAGGACAACTACACGACTTTAATGTTGGGGAATTGGGCTATTAAGTGCTATAATGATCTTAAAAATACCAAGGTGGAGCAAGTTAACCATACATTTACTCCCAGAATGTTAGCTTAGGTGTAATTTTAAAGTAAAAGATGGCTGTAAAGAAGAAAACGGAACAAGGTGCGGAACCTTTAATGGCTAAGCATGAAACTGTAGCTAGCTCTACACGTACGCGTCGGAATAAGGCCGCAGACATTGTCAGAACCGATCGTTTTAGAAATATTGAAAACGGGATGATTCCGTTCAAATATTCTCGTGGGGTATCTAACAATTCAAATATCGATGTTAGAGACACCATCATTCTTTGCCAAAAAGCCTACTATAATTTCTCAGTTTTCAGAAATACCATCGATTTGATGACAGAGTTTTCTATTAGTAATCTGTACTATACTGGTGGAAGTCGTAAATCTAGAGAGTTTTTTGAGACGTTATTCAGAAAAATAAATATCGATGATCTTCAAAGTAGGTTCTTTCGCGAGTACTATAGGTCTGGCAATGTTTTTATTTACAGGTTCAATGCAGAGATGGAAAAAAGTGATGCTTTCAAAATAAACCAAACTTTTGGTCTGAGCGAAGCTAACGAAAGTATTGAAATCCCTTCCAAATACATAATTCTCAACCCTTCCGATATTCAACTTCAGGGAAGTATAGCTTTTAGCAGAGGAGTCTATTATAAGGTCGTTACTGACTACGAGCTGCAAATTTTGCGAAACCCCAAAACAGAGGAGCAAAAAGAGGTTTTCGAAAGTCTGCCGGAAGAAACGAAAAAGCTAATAAAAGACACCAAAGATACAGGAATGGCCGCTGTCACGATTCCGCTTAATACCGATAGGCTTGTGGCTGTTTTCTACAAAAAACAGGACTACGAACCGTTTTCAGTTCCTATGGGATACCCTGTCTTAGAGGACATAAATTGGAAACAGGAAATGAAGCAGATGGACATGGCTGTGGCTAGGACGACTAATCAAGCTATCCTGTTAATAACCATGGGGGCCAAACCCGAGGATGGAGGAGTTAATCAAAAGAATCTAATGGCGATGCAGAAGCTCTTCGAAAACGAGTCTGTGGGACGCGTTTTGATTTCTGACTATACGACTGATGCAAAATTCGTTATTCCTGATATAGGAAATATCTTAGACCCTAAAAAGTACGACGTGGTTAATCAAGACATTCAAATGGGGCTAAATAACATCCTGTTGAGTGATGAGAAATTTGCGAATACCAGTATCAAGGTCCAAGTGTTCATGGAAAGGCTTAAGCAGGGACGACGAGTCTTTTTGGAGAATTTTTTAATGCCTGAGATTAGGAGGGTCTCAAAGGAAATGGGATTCAAGAATTATCCTGACGCCCATTTTGAAGAGGTGGATTTGAGGGACACGTCTGTCTATTCGAGAATTTATAGCCGTTTGATTGAGCTAGGTGTTCTTACCGCAGAGGAAGGAATGCAGGCTATCGAGTCCGGTCGTTTCCCAACCCCGGAAGAATCCCTTGAGTCCCAAAAGAAATTTCAAGAACATAAGAATGAGGGTCTGTACGAGCCTCTTATTGGGGGGGCTAAAATGCCCCAGATGTCGGGACGTCCTCCGGGAGCCAAGAAGCCGAAAGAAGAGGACAAAAAGACTCCCGTAGGAACCAAAGCTGCACTTAATTTCAGTCTTTCTCGCATACAGGAACACTTAAACCTTTCGGACAAATTGAACATAGAGGTAGAAGCCTCCCTAAGGCAGCTACACAAACGTAAGAGATTAAGCAAGCAGCAGAAGGAAGTAGC
>Ga0098059_1000987_pt1 | contig 14891 bp, 14 predicted proteins | sample 20_taG_FD_92580 | JGI IMG/M metagenome (GOLD analysis project Ga0098059, IMG submission 92580) | Marine viral communities from the Subarctic Pacific Ocean - 20_ETSP_OMZ_AT15318 metaG | ecosystem: Environmental > Aquatic > Marine > Oceanic | place: Subarctic Pacific Ocean | collected 2015-01-19
AGTTACTCGCTATTGCACAAGGTGTTCAATCAGAGCAGCGTATTCATACTGGGCGTATTCTAACGGGCGATCAATTTTTTACCCATAGTGCTTTAGACAGTCACACCTACCTCACTCAAGAACTTGAAGGCGATGCCATTGAGATGGAAGGCGCGGCAGTGGGACAAGTGTGTGCCCTCAACAACATTCCATTTTTAGTAGTGCGTACCATCTCCGACAAAGCCAACGAAGAAGCCTCCCTCAACTTCAATGAATTCCTCCCTGAAGTAGCTAAAAACTCCTTCGCCGTAGTTCGGCATACATTAAAAAACTTGTAGGCCTACCCTCCCCCTTTGCTAGTGTATGAACACGCATACCCATTACCACCGCTCACCATTAGCAGTTAACCGTTAGTAATTGATTTATAGGGATCTTTTGGTATTTTAACACCAACAGGGATTGGGGTTGTTACCTATCATGAATGTATAAGGCATTCAGATTGATTGGTCCAATGATGGCCTATAAGTCAACATTAGTCAATTTGAGAATTATGAATAAACAGAAAAGTTATCCATCTATGCGAAATAGACATTTGGGGAATTCTAATCAGAATTATGGTGAAACACTATTTAAAATATTATTTATACTGTTTTTAAGCTTGGGTACAATTACAGTATTCTTAACAGTAATTTTAACAGAATACCTTTCATTATTGTTAACCATTGGTATAAACACAGTACTGTTTTCTTTTGTGTTCAAATTCATGGAATCTGTAATTATTCTACTCTTAGACATTAAACGTGAATTAAAAAATCATTGTAAACACCTTAAATCGACTCAAAAGGGTTCATAACACTATTTGATAAATCCAGACTCAATGTCCTGCCGAATGGCAGACAGATTTAACGCAGGGTCGTTATAGAGTCAGTAAACAATTCTTGATATGAGTAATTATTTCCATGTTGTTACACAGGACTTAAATAAGAGTGAACAAGTCTTATTTAGAGATTTATCAAAAAAGGAATTGAAAAAGCATTTCTTAAAACCATTCAAGAATGGTAGAAATCTTTTCATTAATGGGACTATTTACAAAAATGCGGAGATAAAAAAAGTACAGATAATCAAAACAGAAGTTCATTTTCAAAAGACACTCGATATCTATGAAGATCAACAAAATAACTCCAGAAATAAATTGAATAATGAACAATATGGAAGTGGAGTTGTATTCGTTGGGCCTTATTTTTCACAAGATATAGACATCATAGATTGTGGAGAAAATGTTACTACAGAATTCCTCAAACTTCCCCCCTCAAATCAACCAAGTTTTCTAGCAAGCATTTTTAAAAATCCTTGGTTTATTAGAATTGTAGGAGGAATAATACTTGCTGTGATTCTGTGGGCAATTTCACATTATTCAGGCTTGGCTCTATAACAAGCGATTTAAATCGGTTCCGCCAGTAGTCGGGGCTTCGATCTATTTTGCTTTAAACTAAAACCTAAATTTTAACGGGGCCGCCCTGCCTGTCGGCAGACAGGTTAAACGCGGGGTCGTTAGGCATCTTAAAAACACTTCTATGATTTCTCACCATACACCAAATTCAGATATTGTTTTTGATGACTATGAAGTTCAAATAATTGGAGATAACGACAATATTTGGGCGGAGGGTGAAGTAACTGCAATCCAGCAGTTTCAACCAACTCCTCGTTATATTTTCAAAGGAAAGCTAAAAGTAGTTGGTCAAAATTTTCCCACATTTAGCCAAACACCAACTAAATGTAAATTTGTCAATGAGAATACTACAATGGAGGTAATCCTTCTGAATATCCAATTCAGTAAGGAACCACAAGTTACTTTCATTCTTTCAAAGCCACCTTTAACGATTAAGACTAGTGATCAACTAAAGGAAGTAAAGTTCAATCTAATCAATTTTAGTAAAGAAGCTAGAGATCAAGAATTCGAGTTCTCTGATTGGAAAGTGAAATTAACTCAAATTTCATCTAAGGATGAGTATGATGAAATCAATAAGAATGGCGGTTATTTGGTTACCCATAAAGGAAGCTTAATCAAAAAGAACGATGCAATTTTTGATATTGAATCAGCAGAAGCTGCTCTTGAATACCTTTTCAATCTATTCTCATTTTGTAAAGCCACTTCTACACCTGCTTATTTAGTTGAAGGATTTGATCAAAACCAGGATGTTGTATGGAAAGAAATTGGTGATTCTAAAATATCCAATTGGAAGAAATATTTGAACTGGTTTTCTGACGCTCAAATTCAGATAAACGATTTTGCATCCGGATTTTATTCATTCTGCCAAGAAGAATCATACAAAAATTTTATCACGGAAATTATTTATTGGTATGTCAATATAAATAGTGCAACTGGTGAGCAAGCTGTTATTTCTATCCATACCGCCTTAGAACTTATTTCGTGGATTTTTCTTACTGGGGATACTAAAGTATTATCAACTGATGGATTCCATAAGCTCCAATCTGGAGATTGCCTTGCCCTAGTATTAGGTTATAAAAATATCCCAACTGATATAAGTCCAAAACTTTCACATTTACAGGCACTCGCCAATAGTGAAAATTTAAATGGACCGCTATTATTCTCTAGAGTCAGAAATAAAATTGTTCATCCACCTAGTAAAAGAAGAGATGAATTTACCACTGGACGAGTGATATTTGAAGCTAAGTCTCTTGGCAGCTGGTATTTGGAGTTATTTTTACTTTCTAAATCTGATTTTCAGGGTAAATACACAAGTATTCTTAATTATGATGGCTGGACAGGTGAAACTGAAGAATTACCTTGGGCCTCAAATGCCTAACAAGCGTTTCAAACGGACCCCGACAGTGGTCGGGACTTCGCACTAAAAAGCTTTTAGCTAAAAGCTCTTTCGCCGTAGTTCGGCAAACGTTAAAAAACTTATAGGACTACCCCCTCCTTTGCTAGTGACTGAGCACGCCTACCCAACACCACCGCTTATCCTTAGCAGTTAACCGTTAGTAATTGATTTATAGGGATGTTTTGGTATTTTAAGCTGAACAGGGATTGGGGTTTATAATAGGTTTGAGCAATTTCGTTCAGATTTAATACTAAAATAATATCAATCAAATCTCTATGATTAATTACTTATCACAATTATAAACACATAATGAGTGATCACTATATAGTTGAAAAAATTAATCGGCTTGGTGAACTATTTGCTGATATGATATCAAATCCCGAAGTCTTCAATATAAGTTCTAATAAGGCAGAAGAAACTAATGAACTGATAAAAGAAATTGTTGATTACTTAGTTTGGTTTCCAGGTGCTCTTTTCTATGATAGCGATCATACAAGACTTAAACGGAATGAAGCTGTTATAAAAATGTTATGGCTGGTTGTTGATTCTGACGAAATTTTTGATGAGCTCCTCTCAGGGGGCTATTCAGGATTACTTGCAAATATGTTAGGTGATTTTTCAAATCGAGTGAGAATGTTAAAACCTACTTTTATTTCAATTAAGCCTGAAACCACAGAGTTTTCACAATATTTTCAAGAAGCAATGAAAGCTTGGTTATTTGGACTATCTAATTCAGCATTGATTATTTGTTTTGCAGTCATAGAAGATTTATTAAAGGACAGATTATGCCAGGTAAATATAGATTATGTTTACGAATTAAAAGACCCTAGCAATCCTAAAGGAGTAAAGCAGGTCTCCTACAATAGAATTATTATGAAAGCAATGGATGAGGGCTTAATAACTAAACAAGAGAAGAATAATCTTCTAAAGATTAAAAAATTACGAAACAACTCAATACATAGTTTAACCCCAATAAGTGATTCAGATGTATATGAAGCAATAATTCACACTAAATGTATTGTTGAAAAGCTACTTCGAAAAACATAAAGATGGATTAAGCAAACAATAGTAACAAGGCATCACTCAAAAAATAGTGTTTTACTAAAATTAAAATAGATCCAAAAATGATCCACCTGTTGGTCGTTATATAAATTCAGGTTTTTTTAGACCTATATAGGAGTTCAAATAGTATGACGTTCTAACCTCCAGTTTAATTCTCTCCAATAATCATTGTCGGGATCAATATTTACTTCTACATCCTCTCGGCTCCAATTATTTTTTTCTAGCTTTGTATTCAATTCTGAAACATTAATTGGGTAGTAAATCCCATCAACCGAGTAAGTAAATATTATTTCAGCATTGTTACTTTTTAACTCCTCAATTGCAGATGATTTTAGTCGATACCATAAATTATTCGTTGGTTTGCTAAAATTTTGAAAATATACAAGCTTACCATTCAAATTAAACATATACCTATATCGTCCAACTTTTCTTGGTACTCCATTATAATTGTAATGTTGATTGATAATTTTTTTAACAAATTCATCTGATTGCATAGCACTTCCTTTATGAGTTTTGTTGGTTATTTTAGATTTTTCCCCATCTAGTCCCAATAATCTTCTAAGAACTGAATTTGGAGTGTCATTAAAAGGTTCCGCATTTTGTTTAAGGTGATTTAATACATCGTTATCGACTTCAATTGTATTCATACATGTAGTTCTACATAGTTCTTGTTAGTACTTCATAGGACTATAACTAATTATCTACATATAAACAAGTATTGTTGTTTATATACTTTTCGCAATGAGCTCCTCACATCAAGCGGTCACTAAATGAATTTTAGCGCATTGTGGCAGGGTTAACTTTTGGGCTTGTGGGCAATAAAATTAATCTGTTACTTCAACAAAAACTTAATCTTTGCGCCCATTAAACGCGGGGTCGTTAGGCGTCTTTTAAATGAATAAAGAAATAACAGAAATTATAGAACTGATTATACTCTGTACTGGATTTGGGTTTCTCATATTCTATTCTGTAAAGTGGCTATATGTTTTTTATAAATATGGCGCCGATAATTGGAACTATGAAGAATTTAATTCTAAACATAAAGGCTATAGAACTCTAGGAATTCTTATAATTATAACTGGTATTTTATTTTCAATTTTAACCTAAATATTCAACGCCTAACAAGCGTTTCAAGGCGGATCCGCCTGCTGGCGGACCAAGATAACGTCGTTATTATATGGATAGGTAAAATTGTGAAATTGCATCATTGTTAGAGAAGCTGGAGCTTCATGAATGCATTCCCAACGAGGACGTTGGGCACGAGGGAAACGCCTCCAAGCACTCCCGGCGTTGGAATTGAGCAGGCATAGCCTTCATTTCGCACAGCGGCAGAGAAGCAGAACATGCGCCGCGACGCAAGGGTTGCGGAGAGGAATTGCATGTTGTGCCTGGCGCGGCTAAGGAAGGCCCGAATAAATTCCTGCCGGTGGCTTTTGCTCCCCTTTTGTCCACACAAAAGGGGAAGGAGAAACGTTTGTGAGAGTAATCATAGCCAACTTAAGATCCTGTCCGCCAGCTGGCGGATCAGAATGACGGCGTTTTTATATGGGTGGATAAATAAAAGAAATTGCATCGTTGTTCCTTATCTTTAATGTTCTCGTTTTACGACTCCTATTATATAGAGCTTCGATATAGTCAGAGTTTCATAAACAAACACTCATATATAAACTACTTCCTTCCCTTTTGAGTCAATGTTCTAAATTTAAGACGTTCTCCATTCTACGCTGAATATCTTTTAACATTAAGTTTCCAATACTCCCTTCATGAGTATGATTCAATTTACTTGTTTGAGATTTTAATTCACCCTTATCTATCATCTTCGCTACTTGAAGATAGGCTTCTCTGAATGGTGTACCATTAATAACTAAATCATTAACAGCTTCTACAGAAAATATAAGTTTGTATTTAGGATCATTTAAAACGTCTTTAGCAGGTTCGATTTTTGAGACCGCATAACAAGTTATACTTAAACAATCTTTTATCTCTGTGATAGCGGGAAATAATAGTTCTTTTAGTAGCTGATAATCTCTATGATAGCCTGAAGTTAAATTACTTATGCTCATCATTATCTGATTCGGTAGTGTTTTTAAAACATTTGTTTTAGCACGTAATAATTCGAAAACATCAGGATTCTTTTTATGAGGCATAATACTAGATCCCGTAGTTAACTCATTAGGTAAATGTATAAAATTGAAGTTCTGGCTATTATATAAACAAACATCGGCCGCTAGCTTATTTAAAGTAGAGGCTATATTTGCAATAGCAAAGGCTACCACTTGCTCGGTTTTACCACGTCCCATCTGTGCATACACTGAGTTATATACCATACTTTCAAAGCCCAATAATTCTGTGGTCATTTGTCGGTTTAAGGGGAAACTTGAGCCATAACCAGCGGCAGAACCTAAAGGATTTCTGTTCACAACTTTATACGTGCCCTTCAACACTTCCATATCATCAACTAAGCTTTCTGCATACGCCGAGAACCATAGCCCAAAACTACTTGGCATGGCGGCTTGAGTATGAGTATATCCGGGTACTAATACTTTTTTATACTCATCTGCACTATGTATAAGTACCTCAAATAATGCCTTCGACAATGATTGGATTTCTTTTATTTGATCTTTCAAGTATAGACGAATATCAACCAATACTTGATCATTACGAGATCTACCTGCATGTATTTTTTTACCTAAATCTCCGAGTTTTCGTGTAAGTAACAACTCAATTTGTGAATGAATGTCTTCTACTTCATCTTCAATTTCAAATGTATTAGTAGTAGTAATTTCATCCTGAATTCTATTTAATTCTTTGGTCAGCTGTTCTAACTCAGTTGGCTTAATAAGCCCTATCGACTCCAACATTGTAATGTGAGCGATGGTACCGATAACATCATACTTTGCCAATTCAATATCTAGCTCTCGATCTTTCCCAATGGTAAATTGCTCAATAATTTGATCAGTTGTATACCCTTTGTCCCATAATTTCTTTGCCATTATAACTCCCTAAAACTCTAGATTACTTAATAATTGTATATATAAATCGATGCCTTCTTTAATTTCACTTAAGTAAATAAATTCATCTACTGTATGAGAACGGTGAGTATCACCTGGACCTAATTTAATACAAGGAAAAGGCATATGAACTTGATCAGACATTGTTTGAGAGCCGTAGCTTGTAATTCCTAACTCCATACCCTTACATACAATGGGGTGATCTTTGGGGATACTTGAGGCTTTTAAATGTGTAGACCTAGGAACAACATCACAATCAATGTGTTGTTTAATCACATTTAAAATTTCCGAATTGGTGTAATACTCATTGGGACGCACATCTACAACAAAACTACATTCATCGGGCACCACATTATGTTGGCTACCAGCTTCAATTTGAGTCACTGTCATATTCACCTTACCTAATATGTCTGATTCCTTTTCAAACTCATACTCTTTAAACCATTTGATGTAATCCATTGCTTTATAAAGTGCATTATCTCCTTCTCCTCGTGCGGCATGTCCACTTTTTCCATGTACTAAACAATCCAGTACAAGAAGGCCTCGTTCTGCGATGGCCATTTTCATTGAAGTGGGCTCTCCAACAACACCTAGATCAATGGAGTCCAATTCATCTAATACAATAGGAACCCCATTTTTTCCTGATGTTTCTTCTTCAGCAGAAGCTAAAAATACCAGATTATATGGCTGTTCAAATTTCGCCAAATGAAGAAATGTGTGAAGTAAACTAACAAGCGGACCACCTGCGTCATTACTCCCCACCCCATATAGTTTACCATCCACAAGTGTGGCACTAAATGGTTTATAAGTCCATTTTGAAGAGACTTTTACAGTATCGTGATGGGAGTTTAATAATAATGTAGGCATTTGAGGGTCTCTTTCTTTTGACCATGCCCAAACGTTATTTTTTTTTCGCTGAGTGCTGAAACCCAAAGTTTTTAAATAGTTTTCTATCACATTAGCGGTTTTATCTTCTTCACCACTATAGGAAGGAATTGCAATTAGCTCTTTTAAAAGTTCAATTGCCTGCTGGTTTAAATTCATCATAATTCAATCTCCTTCTTGAAAGGTGTCCCCTTAGTATTAATCAATACAGTCTTAATTTTTCTATTTCACTATCCTAGTTCCGGCTTTCTTATTTTTAAAGGTATCAAAGCCTAGAATTCGAACATTTATTACCCCCTCATTCAAAGCTTTAAATCCTAAATCTACTTTAGGTATCATTCCGTTAGTTATTTTACCCATGCCTTTTAAATAGCGATAGAGTAATAAATTCATCTCTGTTACAAGTTCATCTCCGTTCAAAACCCCTTGGAGATCTAAACATAGATCTAGTGAAACGATTGAATGATTTACTAAGCTACAGGCAATGTAACTCGCCACATTATCCGCATTGGTATTTAATAATTGATCTTTTCCATTATGCGTTAGTGGAGCAACAACTGGTGTTATCCCCATATTTAATAATTGTATTAAAATCTCGGAATTCACGTATTGAATATCTCCTACCATACCAAAATCAATAGGATTCGAGCTTCTTTTAACCGATCGAATCAAATCTAGATCTGCCCCCGTTAATCCCAAAGCATTACATCGTAGAGCCTGAAGTTTAGCTACAATTTTTTTATTTACAAGTCCTGCGTAAGTCATAGTAGCCACCTCTAGCATTTTAGCATCAGTTATTCTTCTACCAGAAACCATTTTACTTTGTACACCTAGCTGATCCGCAATCTCTGAAGCTAAATTGCCTCCACCATGCACTAGAATTTTCTTTCCTCCAGTCTTTTCGAAATCGTGCAGAAATTGATCTAGTTTTGCCTCACTTTGAATTACTTTCCCACCAATTTTTATAACTTTTATTTCACTCATTGTTCAAGAATATTTTTGAATATAGTTTGTGCAGATACAATTCGATTTGAGGCTTCTTCAACTACAAGGGAGTTCGCACTGTCAATTACGTCATCGCTCACTACTACATTTCTTCTAACGGGTAAACAATGCATGAATTTAGCCTCATTGGTTCTTTGCATCTTAGCCACATCAATCATCCAGTTTCTATCATTCGTTAGAACTTTACCGTAGTCCGAATAACTGCTCCAGTTTTTTGCGTAAATAAAATCTGCGCATTCAAAGGCTTTTAATTGATCATATTCAACCTTTGCATTGCCAACAAACTCAGGGGCAAGCTCATAGCCTTTGGGCTGTACAATTGTTAACTGGTAGTCTGATTTTTGAACCCAAAGAGAAAAAGAATTCGCTACAGCTTGAGGTAATGCTTTTGGGTGTGGTGCCCACGTTAATACCACCTTTGGCTTCTCGACCTTTTTATGACTTTCAATAGTCAATACATCAGCAAAGGCTTGCAGTGGATGTCGTGTTGATGACTCCAAATTTACTACAGGTACAGGGCAATGCTTTATAAATTGATTCAATACCTGTTCGGAATAATCTAAACAACGATCTTGTAACTGTGCGAAAGCTCGAACTGCAACAATATCAAAATAGGTCCCAATCACAGCAGCAGCTTCTTTTATATGTTCAGCACTGTTCCCATTCATAACCGCACCATCTTCAAATTCAATCTGCCAACCTCCTGCACTTACATCAAATACTGTAACGTGTACCCCTAAGTTTTGTGCAGCCCTTTGTGAACTTAATCTGGTGCGAAGACTTGGGTTCAAAAATAACAAGCATATCGATTTATTTTGTAGTTCTTTATGCTGTTTATAGGGGTTCTTTTTAATATCCTTAGCCATTTTAATGAGGTTAGGTAAATCGTCAACATCATCGATTGAAAAAAATCCGTTCATAATAATTCCATTTTTAAGGCTGATATAAATATTTCTAAATCTGGTTTTTTAATACTCAGGGAGGGTAATAATCTTAGCGTATGCTTATTTGAAGAGGATCCAGTAAAAATTTGGTGAAAATAGAGTAGTTTTTTCCTCAATTCTGCGATTTCAAAATCAAATTCAACACCAATCATAACACCTGCACCACGCACTTCTTTTACCCTTGGAAGTTTGCCGAGTTCATCCATCAAGAATGAACCCATACTTTCTGCATTGTTAATTAAGTTTTCGGCTTCAATAACTTCTAACACTGCTAAACAAGCAGCACATGCTAGATGATTACCGCCAAATGTAGAACCTAACATTCCTAAGGAGGCTTCGAATTTAGGTTGAGAGATAATAGCCCCAACTGGAAAACCATTGCCCATACCTTTTGCCATACTCACAATATCGGCTTCAATACTAGCCTGTTGATGTGCAAAAAATTTACCCGTTCGCCCATAACCAGATTGAATTTCATCAAGTATTAAAACTGTGTTCGTTTGCGAACATAATTTTCTTAGGTGTTTTAGAAACTTCACAGAAGGTGTATGAATTCCACTTATCCCTTGAATACCTTCTATTAACACAGCACATATATCCTGTTTTAATATCTCTTCCTCAGTCCCTTCAAAATCTTCCATTTGTAAACGAACAACTTCTGCTCCTTCATTAATTGGGAATACAATATTTGAATTGTCTGTAGCTGCCACTGCCAGTGAGGTTCGTCCATGAAAAGCTTTCTCAAAGACCAATATCTTTTTTCTTTGATTGTACGCTGAAGCGAGTTTCAGTGCATTTTCATTTGCCTCTGCACCCGAATTACACATGAACAAATTCCAATCTTTATAACCGCACATTGCTCCTAGCTTCTTAGCTAGTTCTAGCTGATTTCTTATTAGAACGGAGTTTGAGTAAAATGCAATCTTTCTTAGTTGTTCGGATAGGCGCTTTACAAAATGTGGATGAGAGTGACCAATAGATATAACGGCATGGCCTCCATATAAATCTAGATATTTAGTGCCATCATTTGTGTATACATATTGGCCTTTAGCTTCAACAGGTTCCACATCAAATAAGGAGTACACAGGTAGTAAATTCATTAAAATGCACTCCCTTTTAATTTTAGACCTAAAGATTCATCCATAGCGAACATTAGGTTCATATTTTGAATTGCTTGCCCAGAAGCTCCTTTTAATAAATTGTCAATAACACCTGTTATTAGTAATTGATGGCCTTCTTTTTGCAAATGAATGATACATTTATTCGAGTTCACTACTTGTTTTACATCAACCGCTTTTTCTGAAATAATTATGAATGGATGGTGGGCATAATATGTACTGAATAAATGAGTAGCTTCTTCAAGAGTAAGAGATGTATGCATGTAACACGCAGCTATGATACCTCTAGTAAAAGCACCTCGGAATGGAATGAAATGAATGGATTGATTAAAACTATGTTGAAGCTCTATAATACTATGAGATACCTCTACCAAATGTTGGTGCTTAAATGCCTTATAAATGGAAGCGTTATTACTTCTCCAGCTAAAATGGGTATTCGCTGTGGGTTTCTGCCCAGCACCCGTACTCCCTGTTATGGCTGAAATATGTATATCATTATTAAGATTTTTTGCAGCTGCTAATGGTATCAGACATAATTGTATACAAGTGGCAAAACAACCTGGGTTGGCTACATAATCTGCTGTACGAATCTGTTTTCTCTTTAACTCTGGTAGGCCATAAATAAATCCATGATCTTCTTTATATCTAAAGTCCGTACTAAGATCAATGATTTTTGCTTGTGTAGGAATTATACCTGAGGCTAGTATTTCTTTTGACTTTCCATGCCCCGAACAAATAAAAACTAGTTCTACATCATCTTTTAATTCGGACTCAAACACTAAATCAGTTTCACCTATAAGGTCTGGGTGAGCTTCATATATTTTTTTAGAAATATGACTATTACTCATTATTGACACCAATTCTGCTTTCGGGTGTGCTACTAAGAGTCGTATTAATTCACCCGCTGTATACCCTCCTCCTCCTATAATTCCAACTTTAATCATTTTGGTGCACCGCGTTTTGGATTTGAGTTGCGTTCGCTAAGATTTTCGTAAATCCTTTTACATCCTCACCGCTCCATCCGTTATTTATTTCACCATATTGACCCTGATTGGTTTGCATTAAATCGTTGTCAGATTCTATTCCTAATAATTCTATCTGCTTTGATTCTAATTTTATCTTCACGGTGCCCGTTACGTTGTATTGAGTGCTTTCTAGAAAAACTTCTATGTCTCTCATAACCGGATCTAAAAATTGTGCCTCATGCATAAGCATACCATACCAATTAGCTAGTTGATCTTTCCAGTGCATTTGCCATTTGCCCAATACATGCTTTTCTAAAAGTTGATGAGCTTTGATTAGAATTATAGGTGCAGCTGCTTCAAAGCCTACACGACCTTTTATACCTATGATGGTATCGCCTACATGCACATCTCTGCCAACGCCATAAGGTTGTGCAAGGGCTTGTAACTTTTTAATAAGTTGAATTGGAGATAGAAGTGTATCATTTAAACGAACCGGTTCCCCTTTTTTAAAACCAATTTCAAGGGTAATTGAATCTTTGCGGGTTAACTTCGTAGGCCAAGCCTCTTCAGGTAGGGGTAGATTTGAGGTCAATGTTTCATCACCCCCAACACTAGTGCCCCACAATCCTTTGTTAATAGAATATTTGGCTTTTTCCCATTCTTCTTTAATTCCATGTTGAACTAAATAACCCACTTCTTCTTCACGGCTCAGTTTCATATCACGAATGGGGGTAATAATTTCCAAGTTAGGAACCATTACATTAAAAATTAAATCAAAGCGAATTTGATCGTTTCCAGCTCCTGTGCTACCATGAGCAATAGCATCAGCCCCAATTTGTTTAGCATATTCAGCTATAGCAATAGCTTGAAAAACACGTTCCGCACTTACCGAAAGTGGATAAGTATGATTTTTTAACACATTCCCATACAACAGATATTTTATTCCTTGCTCATAGAATGTATGCTCAACATTTATACAAGTGTGATGTTTTATACCCAGTTTAGTAGCTTTATTTGCTAATGCATTTTGTTCTGCATCATTAAAACCACCCGTATTAACAGCTACTGTATGTACTTCATACCCCTTTTCTTTTGCTAGATGAATTGCACAAAAACTGGTGTCTAATCCTCCACTAAATGCTAATACTACTTTCTTATTTTTTTTCATGATTACTATCTTTTTATTTCCTGAGTAAGGTTTCAGTTAAGCTTTATTCACTATCCCTTTTACAAAGCTTTTAAAAAACGTTAGAGGTTTTAGACCTTTATGAATTAAAGTGATTTTCATTTGCACCCATTGGTATAGTTTCTTCATGTTTACATATTCTTGTGCTTTTGGCTTCTTGTACTGAACCTGAGGGTTATATAGCATGCCAGTACACAAACAATTTTTACTGTCATTCCTAGATAGGATATCGTAATTCGGACAGCTTTTGCATCCTACCCAGAATGTTTCATCCTGAGTTAGTTCAGAGAAGGTGACGGGTTTATACCCTAATTCTGAATTGATATTCATAACCGCCAAACTCGTAGTAATACCAAAAAGCTTTGAGCCAGGATATTTCTTACTCGATAGTTCGAATGCCTTAGATTTAATTTGTTTGGCTAACCCTCTATTCCGGTATTCTGGATGTACTATAAGTCCTGAATTGGCTACATACTTTTTATTTTCCCATATCTCGATATAACAAAACCCAACCAGTTTTTTCCCATCTAATGCTATTACAGCATTTTCATTTTTAAATTTATTCTTAATGTACTCTGGGTCACGTTTAGCAATACCAGTGCCTCTTTGTTGTGCAGCTTTTTCAATTAAAGCACAAATTTCTGCTGCATATACCGCATGTTTGGACGTACCAAAATAAATAGAAACCGACATGTTATTGAATGGTTGTCTCGTAAGACAAATTAGAATTGAACTGCTTAAAAAAGCGTATAAGATGAGAGAGGTATTCGTGTATAAACGATTACCCTAAGACGTTACTGCCGCCGGAGAGTGCGCCGTAATGAACGTTGATCAATTCTATGTGCAAGTGTTGTTTGCATGACTTGCAAAATGAGAAATAAGAAACTTCTATGCAAAGTCTGATTTAAATTTATTTGTCAAGTATCAAATTTTAACATTTAAATGCGCCATAAACATAAATTCTAAACCTCCATCAAGCATCAAAACTAAAAATAATACGTACTTCAATAATATAATTATAGCTATTCTAAACTGAGCTAAGCTTATTAAATAGACATAGTGACTACACAATGTATATCGATGAATAAAAAAGCTCCGTTATTTACTTCGAAATTAGAGAAGAAACTTTGGATCTCCACATTTTTGGTCCTACTAGCAATTTACATTAGCATAGGCATCGCTCGTCCGCTAAATTCAATTTTAAAAGATTCAGGGTTATTGGTTCCCCTCTTTATCCTTAGTTTTATTTTCATACTACTTGCTCTTGTATTACTTGGATTAAAAAAGCGACCTGACATTTCTATTATAGGTGTATCTATAGGAGTGTTTGCTGTTTACCTGTTTGTACTTGTGCGAATGGAAATACCTGAAGAGCGAACACATATTATTGAATACAGTATATTTACTTCTCTTTTATATCTCACTTTAATAGAGAGAAATCGGCATTTAAACACCCTCACATATCCGTCAATTTTAGCTATCCTATTTACAATTCTATTTGGAAGCATTGATGAATGCATTCAATTTTTCCTACCCAATCGTGTATTTGATCTACGGGATATATTATTCAATTCACTCGCCGCAGTACTCGCAATATGCTCGTTAAAATCTTTGAGTTGGGCGAGAAATCGAAGCTAGAGCTTCTTGAATGCATTCCCAACGAGGACGTTGGGAACGAAGGAAAACGTTTGTGAGAGTAATCATAGCCAACTTAAGATCCTGAATCACGCTGCACTTCGTTCCGCTGTTCAGGATGACGTCGTTGTTTTTTGTTTGGTTGCTAGATAAGAGTTAAGTAACACTTACTGGATTAACCTAAAAAACTCCAAGCACTCCCGGCGTTGGAATTGAGCAGGCATAGCCTTCATTTCGCACAGCGGCAGAGAAGCA
>Ga0098059_1000990_pt1 | contig 14856 bp, 4 predicted proteins | sample 20_taG_FD_92580 | JGI IMG/M metagenome (GOLD analysis project Ga0098059, IMG submission 92580) | Marine viral communities from the Subarctic Pacific Ocean - 20_ETSP_OMZ_AT15318 metaG | ecosystem: Environmental > Aquatic > Marine > Oceanic | place: Subarctic Pacific Ocean | collected 2015-01-19
AGCAGGTGCTGAAGGTGTTTTAACTACAAGTTCGTGGAGGAAGCACAATGGCGTTATTGGGCATGGAAAAGGGAGAGATTTCTACGTAAGAAGTGGTAAAAATGGAAGCTCTAACAAGACTGCTAGTTGGATAAATTGTTCTTCTGCGCTTAATGATAGTGGAAATGAGAATGATATTTCACTTGGAACTAATTTAGGATGGATTCAAACTAACACTAGGAAAATACAAGTCATGCCTGGCACTCTAACACGTTATGAACCTAGATTTGAATGTGTTGGAAACATATCAGCAACAAGGGCAGTTGTTGCTCATAACCAAGGACATAGAGTATTGTTTGCAGGAAATGTTAGCGGTACCTTTGTTAAAGATGGAGGAAGAATAAAGCCATCTGAAGGTTATCACTATTGGAGAGACTATTGGCCTTATGCTGGAACTCAAAAATGGTGGTCAGGTAGAGTTAGTGGCTCTACAAAAGAATACTCATCGGAATTAAATATATTTACCATAAAAGATATTAGTGTTAAATCTACGACTAATCCTACTGACTGGTATGGAAGTGGAGGAGAGAGAGAACTGGGTTCTATGATGATAGGTGGAGCAGACGTGAATACACATGCTTTTGCTGATGCTCAACATAGTCAAGATGACCAGATGTCAGTAACGCCTTCTGACTTTACAAGAAGAGATGGAGATTATGTTAATATTAATAGAATGTTTGGATTAGAGAGAGGTAGAGATTATGCTAGTACTGACAATGAAGATGTTAGAGGATTTTACCCTGCAGAAAATAGTAAGATTAAAAAAATAACCGTTACAACTGACGCTAATGGAAACGAAACTTCAGAGACTTCTTATTATTATGGTGCGTCTACATCCGCACCTTTCGGAACATCTAGCGGCACTGGTAGTAAAGAAGAAACTCATAACTTAGGGTTTAGAGTTACTAGTATAAAATATCATGGAGGTGCTGATAGCGATGGAGACTATAATTCGTTAAATACTCAATTACATGCCAATGCACAACATCAAAACAATGTAATATATGAAATAGACCCTATAGTAACTATGAACACTATTGAAAACAAAACAAACCAATCTATTTTAAATATAAGAAATATGGAGTCAATAGTTGTACCCACAGATAATTCTAGTGCTGCTAATTCTAATGATTTTAAAAGAGTTTTAATTGTATCTGGAAGTTGTATAGAAAATGAAGACGAGGGTGCTAAAACATATATAGCAGCTTATCAAATAAATAAACATCAAATGTTTACTGCTGAAACTGCTGATGAGCACGCTATTAGCACTACTATAAGCTCTACTAGTAAAGATGATGATTTTATAGGTAGCTCAACTACTCTAGAAGCAGGGTTAAAAGGGAGCAATACAACGGCTATTACAAGTGGTAGAGAGGCCTTTGGTAGTGATGGTAATGACCCAGGCACTATAGTTCAATGGAATAGTGCAGCTGCTGAAATAGGCCAGCTTAGATGTTTAGGAGGAGCTTCTAAAGTCTACTCATCTCCTAGGATGAAATTTATCAATATGCATAAACATTTTGAAGGAAGTAGAACGGAGCGTACTTATGCAAGCGGTGGAGTATTTGGAACAGGCGTTTATAGTCCTGTTGTGTACGGAGAAACTCCAGATGGAATTAAGACATTTATAAGCAAAGTAGCAGATGATGGAGCTGATTTAAATCCATTCCAATTAAATGATGGAGTAACATCTACTAATACTTATTCGACTGCTGGAGGAATAGCTAGCACAGGTAATGATTTAGATGCAGATTCTATATACAGCCAAGATGGCTTAGTTACTTTTGATTTAGATGCTAGTGAAACTGGAGAGACTTTTAGTAAAGGCGCTACTGTTTGGTATAAGCTATCTTTAACATATGATGGGCATCAAGAAAGTCCTTTATGTCAATTTACAATACCATCTACTCAACTTACTTATGGCCAAAAAGAAATGACACTTTCTTTAAATATTAATAACGCAAGTGCATTTGGGTTAAACAAAAGAGTTACTCATATAAACGTATATTTTACAGATGACTTAGTGTTAAAGCCTTGGACATTAGCTAAAAGTGTATCTTTAGATGTAGGGTTAAATCCGTTATGGGTATATAGTGATAGCGAGGAAAGATGGAAGCATCGAATAAAACACGTTAATAGCGGTTCTACATACGAAAGTTTAAATGGCATATCTTCTAATAGAGTTAGAACAATGGTCAATTGGGGTCTTGCAAGAAGAATGGGTAATTACTATGTTTATGGAGATTGCTCTCATCCTAAATTATCTGAGAATGTTACAAACTATTTATTTAGGTCTAAAGCTGGAAGACCTGATGTTGTTGATTGGGTTAATGACTATTTAATACTACCTACTAAGCCAGTTGCAATGGAAGCTTTTAGAGGAAAGCTTTATGTGTGGGATAATAAAGATTTATACATAATAAACCAAGAAGGCTTTTATGTAGAAGATGTTATGAAAGGTATAGGTATAATGGGTAAAAAAGCTGTAGTAGTTACAGATTTTGGAATGTGTTTTGCAGATGTAAATAACATATACCTTCACGATGGCGTTTCTGCAAAAGCAATAGGAGAGCCTATACTAAGAAATTCTTTACACAGAGAGTGGAGAGTTGGCTATATAAACGCAATGCAGATTGCTTTAAAGCAAAACCATGAGGTTAATGTATTATACGATGCTGAAAATAGGGCTTTTTTAGTAACTACAAAGGGTTTTTGTGCTGATGGGATATGTGATGCTAATGCAGCCCAAAGAAAGGGCGCTAGAGCCTATTCTTTTAGTATAGCTAAACAAAGATGGGATTATATTGAAATACCTAGTGTAAAAGCATATGCGCAAGGAATGCGTAATAAAGTTTATCTTGTTGATGGGAATAATATATGGGAGCATAGAACTCTCCATACTGAAAAACATGATTGGGAATGGCATAGCAAAAACATGTCTCTTGGAAGCAGTACTCAATTAAAAGTATTTACCAAGATTAAGCTAACAGGTAGTCCTTCAGGTGTTGCAAATACTGATATTAAGGGTTATATAGATGAAAATCTTAAAACATTAACTCCAGAACATAAGAACTATACAGAATCGGCATCAGGGATTGTAACAAGTTTAACTAAAACAGCTACAACTTTTACATGTAGCTCAGGTGACTCTGATTTAACATATAATTCTCCTATTGGAAAAGGGATGTATTTAAAGATAAATGACGAGATTGTACTGGTAACTGATACAAGTATAAATTACGATACTAATATTTTAACAGCAACTATTTCTAGAGCGCAATTATATACTACCGCATCTGCACACTCTAGTAGCGATATAAGTATACTAGGGCTATCTTATAGATTCCCAAGCGGAAGTAAGGGTTACAAGATGAGAGTTGAGTTGCATAATCAAACAGGAAAATTAGATAGTATGGGATTCATTTTTAGAACAAAGGGTGTTAAGTAATGGCTAAACTTGAAAACAAAGAGATAAAGTTTGAAGCTCCTTTTGTAAAAGATTTAGAGGTTAATAGAGCTGTAACTAAGATATATAAAGATTTAAATGATTTAGCAAAAAGTACAAACAACTTCCAATTAAAAGAAGAAGGTGCTAATACAGAAGGAAAAGAAGGAGATATAAAGGTAGTTAAGTCTACAGAGGACGATGGCTATGCATTGCAAATATGTAGTGAAAATGGTTGGCTTGAAGATAAAACTGCTAAATATGTCAGCATAAATGACACTGTTAGTGTTAAGACAGAGCAAAAGAAAAAAACACTTCCTTCAACTGTAGGTGGTTTATTACCTGCTCCTGACTTTAATAGTGGATGGTTATTTTTAGACTGGTCTGAAACTGTAGTTCACACTAAACCTCCTATGAAAATAACTCATAATCTTAATACGTTTCCCACTTTAGCGCTTGTTTATTTTGCTCCAGAACAAGGAAGCGGTAGTTTAGGAGATTCTGTTCCAGAAAGCGACATAACATGGTTTACAGAAATGGATACAGATACAGGTAATAGTCATGCTCATGGATGCAGTACTTATATTAGCAAAACAGAGGTAATGATACAGCCTGGTGACACTCAGACTTTAGTAGGCTCTAATTTTCCATCATCAGGAAATGGAGCAGGGGCTACATTTAGAGATGGAGCTGTAAAAGTAATGTTATGGAAATAAGTTTTTGTTTTTTAATAAAAAAAATGTATATTAATGTGATGAATTATAAGGAGATAAAATAAATGCCAGCACCTTTATTAACAGCTTTGCCAGCAATAGCTAGCGTTGGAATGAGCATATTTGGGTCTAAAGGACCTTCAAGAGCGGACATGATGAGAGACTTAGCTCCGTTTAAACAGGGTTTAGATGGTCAGCTTAATAGAATAAATGACATGAGAGACCCTAATAGTGCTTTTTGGGGACAACAGCAGGACTCTCTTCTTAATCAAGCTTATAATTCAGCAGATTTTAGTAATATGTTAGCTGGAAAAATGAATTTTGGAACAGCTAGTGGTATTCAAAACCAACAAAATATAGATAGAACTACTCAAGGAGTTCAAGGAGTAGGTGGTTTAATGAGCGATGCTTGGTTAAATCTTCAAAAGCACACTGATGACCAATATCAAAATTATCTATCAGGTGTAAATAACTATAGTCAAGCATTAACTGGAATAACAAGTGCTCAACATGCTCAGAAACAAGATAGAAACCAGAGTATAATAAGTGGGTTTGATTCACTTATGATGGGTGGCGCTAATGGTGGAAAGTCTTTCTGGGAGAAAATAATTGGTAGTAAATAATGGCTAAAGACCCTTACGGACAAGGAAGTCCTTACTCTAACTGGAGAAGTGGAGGTTGGGGTGACTTAATGTATCGCCAGGACCCTTCCGATATTATAGTAGGTAAGGACGATATGGGTGAATACACTAGAGCCCAACAAATATCAAGTAATTTTGCTGGAGCTATGAGCTTTTTAGATGAAACCGATATAGCTAATAAAGTTAAAGGTGGTGCTAATACTTATAATTTAACAGCAGGTGATATAGATAAGTATGCAGAAAACATCTTAAGAAGCGGTAAAGAGTATTATGACAGTGATGATAGTACAGAATTAAGGTTAAGCTATTTAAATGAGTTAGAAGGTGATTTAGAATATACCCCAGGCTCAGACCCAAGTAAAGAGCAAAGTGAAGCAGCTTATCAGAGTTATTTAAAAAACAATCCTCTTCTTGCAGCTGCAGGCAATGACAATCTTCTCTATGATGAGAATTTAGGTCTGCAAATACAAGATAAATCAGGCGACATGGTACCTTTAACATACAGAAAAGGTAGTAAGGCTTTTGACCCTTCTGCTAAAGGAGATGCTGGTCTTAACGAACACTTATTAGGAACATTAGGTTATGAAAGTTATGACCAATCAGTTCCTCAATTAGATGAACATGGTCAGGTTAAGTATGATAAGGATGAAAAAGCACAGTATGAGAAAAAATCCCTTTGGCGAAGAAAAGATGACTGGTCTCCCGAATTTGAATATGAGTATTTAAATAAAGAGGGGGAACCTAAAGACTGGACTCTTAAAAATCTAGCCGACAAAGACTGGAGAGAGGATAAACTTGATGCTTTAAAAGAAGGCGGAGAAGGCCTTCTTCAAAAAATTGGAGCTTTGCCTGGGCAATTAAAAGATAAGGTAGAAAATAGCGTTATTAAGGCAACTAGCAATCAGTATGATGACCCAGCTGAAGTCTATAATAGAATGGCTGGTACTTTAAATGACGACCCTAAATATAAAAATTTAAGTCAAACAGAGATTGGAGATATGCTAGGAATAGAATTTGACAATGTTGCTGGAGGTATTGGCAACTTTAGATATAAAAAAGGTGCTAGCTTACAAGATACTAAAGATTTGGAAAAGGAATTAATTAGTGGTGGAGAAAAAAGGAAACTCACTAGTAGAGCTCAAGATTATATAGATAAAGGATGGGCTCCTGATAATACTATAGATAAAGATATTTATCAAGAATTAGGAGGAACTCATGAACCAAAGGGCGGAAAATGGCTAGGAGATGACAAAGGATTTGGAGCTAATTTTGGAACAGAATTTAAGGATAAATTAGAAGAGAAGGCTGCAGAATTTGGTGGAAATATGAAGAAAGCTTGGGAAAGCCTTAAAGATGATTTTAAGTCTGCTAAAGCTGATTTATCTAAGGTTCCAGGTATATTAAAGCAAGATATTCAACAAGCTAAATATGGAAATGCTTCAAGCCAAACAACATCTGTTACTGATGAAGAACAAGCAGAGGCAGATAGATTTAATCAAGACTATGGAACAGAAACATCATCAGAAGAAACTTGGGCAGATGAACAAGAACGGTTAAATCAAGTAACTCTTGCAGGACTCGAAGATATGCCAGAAGACTATGCTGGAGACACTCTGGAAGCAGACCCTGGAGAATGGGATAAAAGAAGAGGGTTAGGTGATAACTTACTTAAGCTTGTAAGGGGTGACTTTGCTTCAGATGATAATACTCAGGTAGAAGGAGGGATTCGCCAAGGTATAACAGAACCTGTATATGATGACGTAGATAATAGGCTTTATAGAGAAGACGAAATAAGAGAGGCTAGGGACGCTGCAGGCGATAATACAGGAAACATTACTAAGGATGAGCAAAGAGAAAATTGGAACGAAACATTTGAAAATTTAGGTGAGGGTTGGCAAGATTTTAAAGATGAGTTTGGTGAAGGTGTTGACCAGTTAGGCGACCAATATGATAGTTGGAAAAGTAAAAGAGCTGTTAGAGATATAGATGATGATAGTGATGGTATTCCAGATTTTATTGATTCAGACACTCAAGCGCTTGAGCAAGGTCCTAGAGAAGGTACTTTTTTAGAAAAAACTGAAGCTAAACTTGAGAATGCCAAAGAAGGTCTTTTACAGAAATATGGTGGAGGTAAATATAAAGACGCTAGAGATGACGCTAAGCTTGACAAATTCTATGAAGATAATCCTACCAGAAATAGACAGTATGATAATGATGTTAAAGCAGAACTAAGCTCTCATGGTGGTAAAAAAATACTTGTTAGGAAAATGGAATTAGACCCTAAATACCGTGATTACATAAAAGAAAATCATCCTAAAGCATATAAATTATATGAGAAAAAACACGGCAATAAAGAAGAGGCCTCACAAAACAACTTAATGCAGGCTTGGGAAAATGAGAATTTAGAAGACGAGCAAGAGTGGGAAGGTGGCTCTAGTGGCAGTAATTATTATGATGAAGAAAATTTTAACTTTAATCCAGGAGGATTATAATGGCTTTACAAAGTAATGCATTTGCAATATTACAGCAAAATAAACAAAAACGAAACGAGATATGGCATGAAGACTTTTTTGCTACAATGAATAATAAGGTTTGGGATGAACCTTCATTAACTTGGGAGCCTGGTATGGCTAATATAGAGTATACTGGCCTAACTAAAGGGAATCCAACTAAAAGTTGGTCAACTTATTCAGCTGCTGCTAAATCTAGAGGAATGAGGCCTAATTATAATAGATTCATGGAAACATATAAAAGCATAAAGGCTACTAGAGAGTCAAAAGTATTAGACTCTTTTAGCCAATTATCTACTATGTATGCTAATAATGATGATTTTAAAAAAGCTTTAAAGAATACCATAAGAGCTAACCCTGAATTAAGGAATGATTTATCTGAAGGAATGAGGTTAAATCCTGAGCATCCTGGTAATGCAAATATACAATTAGCTTTTCAAGAGTATGGGCAAGACCCAACTACAGCTGCTGCAAACAAAGCTTATTCAGGGGTAATGGATAAATTTAATCCTTTAGACCCATCTATGTCTACTATTAGAACTGCAGGAACTGCAGGAGCCGCAGGAATGAATTGGGCTGCTGGAAGACTTACTGGAAAACAAGCTCTAGGTAGAGCGCTTACTCCAGGAATGGGGTTTTATGATGCTGGTAGAGCCTTAGCAGGAAAAGGACCTTATGCTGGTGCTAAAGGTAGTAAATTTGCAAGAACTAAGGCTGGAATAGCAGAAAGACGAAAATTTATGGATGCGTCTAAACAAAACAAAGGAAAAACTTGGAGAGGCTATAATAAAGGAAGATTTGCAAGTCTAGATAAAAATATGAAAACTTTAAATTCTATACAAGCACCTGGTGTAGATGATTTTAGAACAAAGGCTAATCAGTCTAAAATAAGAGGCTGGAAAAAAGACCTTCAAAAAAACCTAAGAAGAGGCGTAAAAGATTTAAAATCTATAAGAGGTGATTTAGGGAAATCATCAAGGCTTGGAGGAAATAGAGCTGCGCTTCAAGCAAAATTAGATAAGGAAATAAAAGGTTTAAATAAAGCCAACAAAGCATTAACAGAGATGGGTAAGAATGGTAAAAAAATCACTAAGAAAGTCTTTCAAAAAACAGTTAGTAAAAATATTGGACAAACTGGAGCTAAAACTCTAGGTTGGGCTGTTAAAAAAGTTGGTTGGGGAGGTATCCTCAAAAGAGCTGGTTGGAAATTAGGAGCTAAAATAGTAGCTAGTGGTGTTATGAAAGCTGGTTCTGCCGTAACTTATGGTGCAAGTGGTTTAATCTCTCTAGGTATGGATGCTTGGACAGCTGTAGAAGTCGGTAAATTAATTGCAGACATTTACAAGGAGTACAACACTCAAAGCACTGCACAGTCACAAGGTTCTACTCAATACAAGACAGGAGTAAGGCGTGACCCAGGATTTAAAGGGTACGCAAATATTTAATAAATAAAGGTTTAAAATGTCGGCACCTAACACTTATTCTGAAGTTCCAGAAGAACAATGGAAACCTTCTTGGTCAGAAGACCAATTAAGTCAGAATATAAAACTATATAAAAGTAGTCCTCAAGTATTTACCGAGCAAGCTGTACAACAGCTAAAGCATCATGCTGCGTACTATAACAAACCATTCTATGAAGGTGAATTTAGTCTAGGTGAAGCCTTAAAACAATTCGGGCAAGGATTTGTAGGCGGATTTACCACTTTCGATGTAGGAGACCATCCTGACAATGAATACGAAGCTATAGCTAGAAACCTAGGACATTTAATAGGGTTTGTACCTGCAATGGCCTCTCCCTTATTTAAAGGAGTTGGTCTAGCAGCTCAAGTAGCTAAAATAAAATCAGTTCCTATGCTAATTGCAGACAAAGTTACTAAAGGTGCTAAAAAGATTATTTCACCTGCTACTAAAGCTGCAAAGACAGGAAGAGTTGGGGCAGTAGCTGATGCCACTAATTTCATAACAAAAGGTGCTCCTGCTCACATGGCAGAAGGAGCTTTTCATTTAGGTGTAGCTAGTGGAGTTTCTTCTTGGCAAGGTGGAGTAGATGGCATGATGGATTCTTTTTTTGGAGGTGCTATAGCTGGTGGAGCTTTCAGAGGTATAGGTAATATTATGCCTGGTAAAGACCAAGTATGGTTAAGAAGATTATCAGGTTCTTTATTTATGGGTCTTCCAACTACTATGAGAGGAGCTACAACTCCTGAGCAAGTATATGAATATTTATTAGGTGGATACTTTGGAGGTAAAGAGGTAAGCTGGAAGAAGCATGGCTCTATGAAAGCTCAGGAAGAAATAGTAAAACAAGCTGAAAAAGCTGGGAATGAAGAGCTAGCTATTACTAGGAATCCAGAAAAGATGAAAGGCTATGAAGACTTGGAGCCTGAAGTTCAAGAGCAACTTAAAAAAGATGCGCTAGAGAGATGGGGAGAACCTCTTGAAAATGAAGGTATGGGTCTTTTTTTAATAGAAAAATTAGGATTAGGTGAAATTGTTGATGGTAAGGCTACAAAAGAAGGTTGGGCAGGATTAAAAAAAGTAATCGCTGGTGAAGAGATTGCTACAGAGGCAAAGCTAAGTAAAGGTGAAGTTAAATTAGGGCTTTCTGGAGGCTCTGACGGTGCTGATTTAATGTGGTCTAAAGCACTTCAATCAAGAGGTGTGGAAACTATACAGTATGTTCCAGAAGGAACTGGTAAAGCTGTTGAAAAGAAGAGTATGCCAGGAGTTATAAGAGAGGTTAGCTTTAATGAATCTTTAGAAGCAGCTCCTAGAGCAGCTCAGGCTGGTAAAGCTCTCGGTAAAAACCCTCCTTCAGACCCACAAAAAGCTAAATATGTTTATCGAAATTGGTTTCAAGCTAAGTTTTCAGATGCTGTATTTGCAATAGGAGATATTGAGGGTAATAGAAAAACGCTTAGAGGTGGTACTGGATGGACAGTAGAGTTTGGGAAGCAATTAAAAAAGCCTGTATACGTATTTGACCAAGGAGCTAAAAAATGGAATAAATACGATTATAGATTAGGTCAGTTCAAGGTTATAACTGAGCCTCCTAAACTAACTAAGAAACCAGCTTTAGTTGGTACAAGAAAAATGTATGCTAAAGAATCCTTTCAAGCCATAGAAGATGTAGTAGCTAAAACATATGGTGAAAAAATTAAAACAAAAAAGGTTAAAGGCGCTGTAGAAGAAGAGAGTGTTAATACTCCTAGCGTTACAATGAGACCTAAAATCATTGAAAAAGAGGCTAGATTAGAAAATCTTAGAGAAGAAATAAGTGCATATGAGGAAGCTATAGGTGAAATAACTGGTAAGATAACTAAAGAAAAACCTATGTCAAAGAAAGACAAGGCTGATGTTTTAAACTTTGAAAAAGATTTAAATATAGCTAAAAAAGAAGAGGCTCAATTAACTAGTGAGCTAGAAAAGATGTATGAAGTTCCTTCTGATATGACTTTGGATAAGAAAGGTCATCAGGTTCCAGAAGATTTAAATGATACTGATGTAGGATTAAAGATTGATATCGATATTGGAAAGAAGTCAGAGCAATTTGTAACAAACTATGTTCAAAAATTAGTTGATGTTCCAGAAGGTCTTACAAAGAGAATGCATACATTTGAGATGGCTGCTAAAACTGAAGAAATTTTAAGTAAGTATGTTAAAAGAGGTGAAGAGCCTAACACAAAAGATTTTATAAATGAAATTGAAAAAGAATTTGAAGTATCTTTATCCGAAGAAGCTGTTGGCAATTTAAGACAATGGATGAATATAAAAAACAATGCTGTACCAAATAGGTATATTAACTTATTAGTAAAAGAAAGAAGTACAGGTTCAGAAGGGACTAACGCTGTATCTGTAGAATCTATTGAAGCTATGAAGGAAGATAGAAGAAGAACTCCTGCTGGAAATAGAAAGTTTCAAAGAGAACCTGAAAAAATAATGGAAAGAGTTTTTGTTGAAGCTGGAGGAAAGCTAGATAAAGACTTAGGTGCTTTAGCTATATTAGATACTGTAAGTATTAGAACTGAAAATGCTGGTATTAAAGATGTATCACTCTCAGATGCTAGAAAAAATTATGGTGGCTATGCGGAGTTGATGGGAAAAGTTCATAAAGAGATGGCAGATAAAGATTTCTATTTGTTTGGAGGAAGAGGTGATGCTGATAGGTTTTATTATGTTAAGCTTCATCCTGCTGTAGGTAAAACTGGAATGGGGCTTAGTGCAAAAGTGATGGCTAAAACTAAGTTAATATCCAACCCTAGGAACGCAGAAGAGCATATGCAGAATGAATATGCTACGGAAAGACATGTTTTTGGAAATATTTATGAAGGTTATTTTGGCAAGAATGGTCGCAAAAAAACGAATGAGCTATTCGATAAAGCTTGGGAGTCTAATATACTGTATGATTTATCTTTAAATGGATTTCCTATAAAAATATCGAGTAAAGGTAAACTCTCTAAAAAAATGACACCTAAAAGGAGGTCAGAGCTAGATAAATATGTAAAAACATTGTTTGGTCCTGGCTTTATAAAGGGTGTTGTAGGATATAACAAAAGGCTTCAAATTATAATGACACCTTCTTGGTCTGGAAGCCCTAAAGTTGCAAAAGATTTGGTTAAAGATTTAGGAGTACATAATAACGAAGGTAGACTTAACTATGTATTAGTAGAAGATTTAAAAGAAAAGCCCCTAATATGGAGCCATTTAGGTAACCCTGAATGGAATACTCAAGCTATAAAAAATAGTATGTATGTAGAGCATATTGATGGTGCTATAATTACAAGAGACGATGTCGTTGACTATATGAATGTAGATGCAGGAATGCCTAAATCTGGGCAAAATAAATCGTTTATGCTTAGCCCTCAGAATGATAAAAAAGGTAACCCTATGGGGTCTTTTTACGGGAAATACATGACTCATAAGGCAGGCAAGGCAATGAGTGCTGAAATGGAAAAACAAGGACTACACTATATAGTTTATAAGTCTTCAGCAAAACAGCATGGTACGAGAAAATTTGGAGACTATAATGTTACAAAAGATGGTAAGCTTGAAGTTAATGCAGAGATGTATAGCATCGACCCTTCTGAGGTTAAGTATAATTACTCTGTAAAACAGAACGACCATATGTGGAAAGGTAAACATGTGTTAGTTAAACAAGCTTTAGCTCACTTAACTCAAAATGCCTATTCTCCTGTATCTGCTGATATGATTAATGACCTTTATGAAGAAACAGTAATGAAAAGATATAGAGGCAAGGAAGAAGCTAATGAAGTGCTGGCTAATTATTTAAAAGAAGGAAATGATAAGGATTTAGTTTATTTAACTAAAAATATAGAAGATGTTGGTATAAATGAGCTGTTAAGAGGGATACATGGGAATAATGGTGGAAAGTTTGCAGATGCAGCTTATCAAAGATTATTTAAGATAAATGCTGAAGCTATTGAGGCTATGAGAAATGAAGGCGAGATAACTAAAGAACAGGCTAATAATATGGTTGAAGAGCTATCAGAGTTTAACCAAGCTACTGATAGAATTATAACTCAATCATTAAGGGCTTCTAAAGGCTCTCCACAGGGAGCTCTCCCTGTGATGTTGCATAAATGGATAAGACCTTATAGAGCTGTAATGATGAGAAACTTTTTAGTTCATACAGTAAGTAGACCTAAGATAGGTAATTCTGGCAATGCTAGAATAAGACCTTATGACGAAGGTTTAAAAATGGATGTAGATAAGGCTAATCCAAGATTAAAAGATTTAGAAACAAGGGATGATATATTCTTCTTAGATGGTGAGTATAAACAAATGCCTATAAAAACCTATATAAAAGGGCTTGAAAAGACAACTTTAGAAAAACTATGGAATAAGTATGAAGATAAGAGCACTTCTAAGCATATTAAAGGGGAGATAGAAGAGGTTTTACGGGCCGTGGTACTTCGTGTTCCTATGGACTCTATTTCAGGAGCTCATGCGCTTAAATTTAGAGGTTTTACAGGTAGGGATGGTCACGGTATTTTAATGCACTCTAGAACGATGCGTTCATTAGGTGGTGCTGACCTTGATGGTGATGAAGCTTTTATGTATTTTGGAGGTAAGAATAAAGCGGGTAAAGGTGGTGGTTTCAAAAAAGAATGGAAGGATATGTATGAAGCCAATAAAGAAGAGTATGTAATGTACAGACATTTAACAAATGATAAAATCATAACTCCTGAAGAGTATGCTAAGAAGCCAAAATTACAAAGAAGAAAATTTGTTAAATATATCCCAGACCCTAAGACAGGACAGGTGATAAGACCTGATGGTAAGCATAAAGGTAGCTCTTATAGGGATTTATTGACATTAACAGGTAAAGATAAATCTTATGCTAAAGCTTTAAAAAATTCCAAGATACTGCAATATGCTTTATCTACAAGACAGTTTATTTCAGAAAAAGCTGTAGATGGTAGGAATACATTGGGTCCAGCTGTAAGTATGCCTCAAATATTTAAAACTGCTCATTCTATGATGATGACCAGTCAAAAAGGTAATGATGTCTACCGTATACAGAAACCTGAAAAAGGAGAGGGTGGAAAAACAGAGTGGGTTACTTATGAAATGGAAATTGTGCCAAGAACTGAAAAAGAATGGCAGCAATATCAAAGAAGTTTAAGCCAATCTATGGTAGCTTTTGCATCTGACCCTATGGATGAGGTTGGATTGCGAAAGTATGAAACATGGTATAAAGAATTATATGATGCCTATTTTAAGATAAATAAGGTTACTAAGATACCTAAAAAGGGTAAAAATACTCGAGACAAGTATCTCGAAGACATAGATAATCATGTGGCAAATTTTAAAATATATGGACTAAAGGGCGGGTTTCAAAGTCCTTCCTTAGTAGGTAAAGTAAATGAGATGAACAGCGCACTATTTGGTAAAGATTATACTAATAATAAGAGATGGGAAGAGTCTGAAATACGAGATAAACTAAGATTCTTACATGAGCTTTCTCCAGAAGAAATGCCTGTAATGCTAGCTAAGATGGGTGATACCATAGGTATGACAGAAAGGTTTGGAGATTCTTTATCTAGAAGATTGGATAGTAAAAAGGTTATAGACCTATATAATAACGTTAATGAGTATGCAGAAAAAAGTAAATGGTTAGCTCCTATACTTGGCAAGTCTGGATTTACTGTTCCTCATGTAGAGAATATTAAAAGAGTTATGACAAAAAATCTATATGATGGAGATAAGAGGGAGTATTACGCTAGTAGTAGGGATGAATTTTTAAGAATTATAGAAGGTACTAGTTACGGTAAAGACAAGAAAATGATAGAAGCTGTTAATGATGGGAAATTTGGATACTCTAAAAGAATGGGGATATTAAAAAGAATGGCTACTCAAGCTGACGAGCTTCTAACTGTAGATTTACATGATATGGTTAGTTTAAAAAGAATTGTTCCTTTTATAGAGAAACAGAGAAGTAATCTTACAGGTAAAGCTTTAAAAGAATTTGATAAAAAAGTATTGGA
>Ga0098059_1000991_pt1 | contig 14850 bp, 17 predicted proteins | sample 20_taG_FD_92580 | JGI IMG/M metagenome (GOLD analysis project Ga0098059, IMG submission 92580) | Marine viral communities from the Subarctic Pacific Ocean - 20_ETSP_OMZ_AT15318 metaG | ecosystem: Environmental > Aquatic > Marine > Oceanic | place: Subarctic Pacific Ocean | collected 2015-01-19
CAAGTTATATTTCAAATAACAAAAGTTCAACATTCCATAAGCGATGCTGGTTGGGATACAAATATTAAAATGATGATGAGAATGACTCCAGCGGAAGATAAAAAGAAAGATGCATCATCAGAGCCGGAAGAATAATGAATAAAAACGATAGATTACATAAAGAAATGTTAGAGGATATAGAGAGAGATGAAAAAATCCTATCTCATCTCACAACTTATGGCGATGCCACGGGAGATGCCCCATCAAGACACGATGGAATACCTTCTCATGTTGCATCTCCAACAGATAAACAATACGAAAAAGGATTCTTCCATAGAGCATTTGTATCAAGATACGATTCAAAATTCGCTACAGAGGTAACTGAAAAGTTTAGTAACAATGGAGCAAAGACCTTACCAAAAGGTCTATATAAAACTGTTCGGATAAAGTGGTATTTGAATAACAATAAGCTTCCGAAAAATTTAATTGGGATGAAAACTTCAATTACAGCTCCAAATGTAAATGAATATTTAGTTATGAAGAATTCAAAAGAAATGCCTCAATTAATTCAAACTGTGAAAGATTTTGAACAATTCGTTCGATAAGTCAAATATTTTTATTATATTAGAAATATGCAAATAAAAAAGGTTATATCAGATATAGAAAATAAGGTGCGGGTACAAACTTATATCAACAATGGAAAAACTGTTGAATTAGATTTATTAAAACCAGAAGCTTATAAATTCTTTAGTAGAATGTATTGGAATAGACCTGATATATTTGAAATCATACCAGACGTTAAACATTGTGAGTATCTAGAACGTTTAAGAGCTTTCTTAGACGATTTCGAAATGGTAGATTATGATTCACAAGTGGCTGAAACTTACGAAAATCTCATAGTTCCATTATTTAATAGTATAGAGCAAAATGGCTTATATACAAAAGATGGTTTTGAATATTCCAAGTACAATTTATTCACAACTACTGGGAGACCATCTAACTCAAATAAGGGAATCAATTATGCAGCATTAAATAAAGCTGATGGTTCAAGAGAAAGATTTACAAGCAGATTCTCAAATGGCTGTTTATTAGAAATGGACTTTGATGCATATCATATTAGATTAATTGCTGATCTAGTAGATTACAAATTACCAGATACATCCGTCCATGAATACTTTGCAAAACAGTTTTATGGTGTAGAAGTTGTAACTAAAGAAGAATATAAAACCTCAAAAGCTATGTCTTTTCAAGTTTTATATGGTGGTGTACCCAAAGAATTAGAAGGTATAGAATATTTTGATAAAGTAAAAGCTTACATTTTCAAGCTTTGGGATATTTATAATAACAAGGGTTATATTCAGACACCGATATATAAAAGAAGGTTATATAAAAGAAATCTAGTAGAAATGAATCCCCAAAAATTATTTAACTATTTAATTCAGTCTTATGAAACTGAAAGAAATATAGAGATAATGGTAAAGGTTCAAAAGCTATTAAAGGATAAATCTTCTAAATTGATATTGTATACTTATGATGCATTTTTATTTGATATCGACAAATCTGAATTATTTTTGAAAGATAAAATTAATGAAATAATGGAGTTACCAGTTAAAATGCACATGGGTAATAACTATAATGATATGAAACTTTTAAGTTGATTAGATGATATTTATACATAATGAAAATGTTGATAGATAAACTAGTTAAAGATTGGGCTTGGCGCGTAAATGACGGTATGCCAGATCCTAGCAAGAAAGACCACTTGGAACTTCTTGAAAAAACGTTGCGTTCATATAATTACCCATCTAAATTTGTAACAGAGTTTATGCAACAAATAACTGAAAGAGATAAAGTTTACTTTGACGGTAAACCTCCAAAAGGTGCTAAAGTTCAAGTTGGACCAAGAGGTGGGAAATATTATTATGGAGATAATAAAACTGGTAAACCTGAACCAGAACCTAAAGCAGTAGATAAGAAAAAATCTGATAAAAAGGTTAAACCTTCTCCAGAAGAAAAACTTCAAAAGAAAATCGAAACTCACATGCCTAAAGCATTAGAAGCTGCCAATGAAAAGATTGATAATGTAGCTTTTTCAAATGAACAAGATGAACAAACCTTCAAAGAAAACTTTCCAAAATTACTAAAAGGCGAGGACGTTAGTCCTGAATCTATAGATGTAATCAATAAATACGCAAGAATTAAGAAGTCTGAAAGTGCAGTTGAGATTTATATAGCAAATAAAGAACCCGGAGATTTCAGGCAAGGGGCTAGAGATAAAATAGAAATAAAGGGTGGAGCAGCTGGAAGAACTATATTGGGCAAGATGAAAGAAAAGGGTATGCAAGAAGCCGATCCTATTACATCTAAAGAATCAGTTCCGGTTAAAATTGGTACTAAAACTCTAACACTTGGAAAACTATCTGGTGGTAAAACTGTTTCCAATCCAGTTGAAGTTGAAAAACTTCCATCGGGTATAATTACTCAAGTAAAAGTAGGTGATCATATAATGAGAAGGCAACCAATGCCAGATAAGGAAAAGTTGATCAGTGAAATTATAGAAATGAAATCGCAAAACCCAGATGCTACAGATGAAGAAGTAAACTACAAGGTTGAACAACTACAAAGTGGTATCATTAGATATAACAATCTTATAGATTCTTATGATGGTGTAGATAATTTAGAATCTGTATCACTAGTTGAAGGAGCAAATCCTGCAACTGAGAAGGGTAGAGAAAAAATAGCAAAAGAAGGTCCTAGTATAGTAGCAGATGGTATTGAAAAAGCTCTTGGTGAAAACCCAACAAAAGCTGAAAAGCAAGTAGTAGATGATCTTAGGAAATTGGGAGATATTGATGACCCTGAAGAGTATACAAAAGAAGCAATGGCTATATTAGATAGAATGGGTTCAATTGCTTCTATTAAAAAAGGAGCACCAGATGTAGCAGAATCGATTGTTTTACTTGCTATGAATAAACAAGGTAAACCTACAATTGCACCAGCTGGTGAAACCTTCCCAGTAGCAGATCTAATAGTAATGCCTACAGAGGATTTAGATCCACAAGACCCAGAATACGTTAAAAAAATAGCAGCTGGCGGTAAAACAATAATCTCGATGACAGATTCAGGAGGTTTAAGTGTTAAGAAGGATGGAGGAGCAGCTTCTGGTTTCACAGCAAAATTAGATATGACTACCTTTAAGAAAAAAGAAACGAAAGAAAGTTTAAGAAGTGTACTAAATCAACATAATAATTTTATAGGTGGTGCAAAGAAAGGATCAGAATTATCTAATGATAAAATTGAAAAGGGTAAGAAACAATTAGATCTGAATGAAAAACTAGCAATAAAAAATGGTTTAATAAAAGAGGGTGATATAGTATTCAAAGATGGTAGATCTCCAAGACAATGGGCTGAAGCCAATCTTAAAAAATGGGAATCAGAAGGCGACTACAAAAACATGACACCAGAAAACAGAAAACTTTTACTAGATGGAATGGAGCAATATGCTAGAGGAGGTTTATTATTAGAAAAGATTCATAATAAAGATTTAGCTTTTCAAGACTATTCTAATGCAAATGCAAATACCAAAACTGGTGAAATAGAAATGAGCGATGGTATAAACTGTGTAAATCATATGGCATTCTCAGCTAACCCAGGTTTCAAACCGGCAAAGGATAAAAATGGAAATTGGGTTGCAAGACCTAACTCTGTATATGCTGGTAACCTTAAAAAGGTATGTAGATAGAGGAAAATAGATGAGAACTAATTTACTATGCACATTTACTAATAAGAGAGATAAGAGAAAAACCTTAGATCTAATCATAGAAAAATATGATATCTTATATAATAAAATATTTTTACTGAGAAATGTAGAAAATTCTAACGAGTTGATGTGCACATATAATATTTCCATAGATGAAAATTACAGCGAATTAGATAATACTATTTTATTACACAGAAAAAAAGCAACTAACTCCTTATATACTATTAATGCATTAAATGCTTTAATAAAAGTTTTGAATAATGGAGTATTAGATACGTCCTATCAGCTAGATTGGGAAAATTACAGAAATACAATGTTGTTAACTAATGAAGAAGGTTTGAAAAGAATCGAAACAGAAGTTGATGATATTATCTATATAAAGATCAAACGCTGATATTTATACTATAAGGCAAAGTTTTTTAGAATTTCTTTGGATAAGTCAAAAAAAATTCTTATATTAGATAAATAACAATTAAAACGTAAAAACTGAAGTATGTCAAAATTATTCTTAACAGTGTCACTGTTCCTTGTTGGACAAACGCTAATCTGGTTTCAAACAAACGGTCAATTCCTTTGGAGTTGGTTCGCTAAGAATCCCCTAGTATTATCAATAGTAGGTGGAACAACAATATCCTATGCATTTATTACAGCAACAAGATTTGCCTATGAGCACTTTGATGGTCTATTATGGCCAGGTAGATTCTTGGGTTTTGCATTAGGTATTTCTTCTTATGCAATTTTAACCTGGTATTTTATGGGAGAGGGTATAACCCTAAAAACTTTAACTTCGCTGATATTATCAGTGGGAATAATTTGTGTACAACTTTTTTGGAAATAATATGACAAATCTTTGGATATGTCGTATTTTATTATTATATTAGTACTAACAATTAAAAAACAGAAAGAGGAACAATATGATTTCAATTGAAAATCTGCAAGAAACTCTAACAACTGTATTATCAGATGTTGAAAAATTCAACAATGGAAACAAATCTGCTGGTACAAGAATTAGAAAAGCAATGCAAACATTAAAAGGTCAAGCACAAGACCTACGTAAAGAAGTGCAAGAAATTAAAAATAATAATTAAAAAAGGAGAACTAAACATGGCAATTGATTTAGAAGCAATCCGTAAGAAATTACAAGGATTACAAACAACGACGACTAGAACGTCAAATTTATGGAAGCCTGAACCAGGCAATAATACAGTAAGGATAGTACCTTATCAGTATGACAAAGATAACCCATTCCAAGAGTTATTTTTTCATTATGGTTTAGGTAAAAGAAATTACCTTTCACCAACTACTTTCGGTGAAACAGACCCAGTAGTTGAATTTGCTGACAAACTTAAGCAAACTGGTAATAGAGATGACTGGACTTTAGCAAAAGGTCTAACTCCTAAGATGAGAACTTATGTTCCCGTATTAGTTAGAGGTCAAGAATCAGAAGGCGTTAAGCTTTGGGGATTCGGTAAAACAGTTTACCAAGAACTATTAACTTTTATCGCTGATCCTGACTATGGTGACATCACTGATCTAAAAGGTGGTAGAGATATTAAGGTTACATTCACACCTGCTGAAGGAGGAGAAAGATTCCCTAAAACTGCAATCATGGTTAAGCCGAATCAAACTCCGGCAACTGAGGATAAAGCAATAGCTGATAATATCATGAATGGTCAAGAAGACTTATTGAATATTTTCAAGAAAGTATCTTATGACGATTTGAAAGCAGCACTAGAAGAATGGTTAAACCCGAGTGATGAAAATCAAGAATCAAAACCAGCAGCTGTAGCAGCTCCAGCAGGAGTTAAGAAAACTGATGATATTGATACTGCATTTGATGACTTATTTAATCAATAGGAGAGTAAAATGGATAAAGAACAAATTGAAAGATTAATTGAAAAACCTTTGACAACTTTAGCTACTGAATTACAGAAGCAAGGTTTAATGGAAGGAATAACTCAAGAGATCATTTCTCATATTCTAAAGAATATTAGAGAAAACAAGTAAGGAGATAACAATGGCTAGGAAAAGTAAAGCACAAAAACAAAGTATTGCAGAACGAGATGAGCTAGCCGGAGTTATCGCAGACTCACTTAATAAGAAATTTAAGTCAATGAAGGTTGCATATTTCTTAGATGGAGCGGAGGATACACCAACAGATTTAACTGAATGGGTATCCACCGGTTCGTCTTTGTTAGACTTAGCAATCTCAAATAGACCTAATGGAGGAATACCAGTTGGAAGAATTACTGAATTAACAGGGCTAGAAGCTTCTGGTAAATCTTTAATTGGTGCTCACTTATTAGCTAATACTCAGAAACAAGGTGGTTTGGCTGTTTATATTGATACAGAAAATGCAATGAATGAAGAATTCGCAAGAGCAATTGGTATTGATATAAAAAGTATGTTATACATTCAGCTAGAAGCCATTGAAGATATTTTTGAAGTTATTGAAAATATCATAATGAAGATTAGAGAGTCAGATAATAATCGGTTAGTTACAATAGTAGTAGATTCTGTAGCAGCTGCAACAACTAAAGTAGAACAAGAAGCAGATTTTGAAAAAGATGGTTGGGCAACATCAAAAGCAATCATCATTTCAAAGGCGATGAGAAAGGTAACACAATTGATAGGTAGACAAAGAATTTGTTTAGTGTTTACAAATCAATTAAGAGTTAGACTGGGAGTATCATTTGGTGATCCATATACAACTTCTGGTGGAAAAGCTCTAGGTTTCCATGCCTCTTGTAGATTAAGGTTAAAAGCTGCTGGACAAATCAAAGCTAAGATTGACGGCAAAGAGCATGTAGTTGGTATAAAAACTAAAGCTCAAGTAGTCAAGAATAGAATGGGACCACCATTAAGAACCGCAGAATTTCAAATACTTTTCGACAGAGGTATTGATGATTACGGTTCATGGTTACAAGTAATGAAGGACTACAATTTAGTCAAGCAAGGTGGCTCTTGGTATACCTATACTGATCAGAATGGAGAGGAACTAAAATTCATGTCGAAGGAATTTGAAAGTAAAATCCTATCCGATGAAACTAGAAAAGAGCGCATATATCAATCTATATGTAATGCTCTTTGTATGTCTTATCAAACTGATGATATTGGTATCGATGACGTTGAAATTGGGAACGATGATGTGCCTATAAACTAATGCCAAGGGTTTTAGGTGAATTTCAACTTCCGGAAAAAAATTGCTAACACATTTTTTTGTCCCGGGAATTTTCAATGGGAGGAGGGTTCATCCCCTCTTCTCCATTGTTAATAACTTTGTCCAATTTGATTTGGATATCTCAAATATTTTTCTTATATTAGTATTAATAAAAAAGACCAACCTAAATGAAGAAATACTATAGCGAATTATTAAGCAATCTTAAAGAAGATAATACTCCCTTGAAATTGAATGATAGGGTATTATTAATAGACGGCTTAAACACGTTCATCAGAGCATTTGTAATGAATCCAACTACAAATGACGACGGAATACACGTTGGAGGTATCAAAGGTTTTATGCTTTCAATAGGTTATGCAATCAAAAATATAAAACCAACTAGGGTTATTATTTGCTTTGATGGTGCCGGTGGTTCTCAAAGACGTAGAAAACTGCACCCTGAATATAAAGCAAATAGAAAAGTAAATAGAAAACTATTAAGAGCTGCACATCAAGAGGGATCTTCTCACGATGATAGATTGGCTATGAAACAGCAATTGCAAAGATTAATTGGATATCTAAGTAATTGCCCTGTAACATTAGCAACTATAGATAAAATAGAAGCAGACGATTCTATAGCTTATATATGCAAACAGTTGTTACCAAAAAGTAAATGTTTCATAATGTCCTCTGATAAAGATTTCCTTCAATTGGTCGATGAAAGGATAACAGTTTGGTCTCCGACTAAAAAGAAATATTACTTCCCAAAAGATGTTAAAGAAGAATTTGAATTGTTACCAGAGAATTATATATTATATAAATGCTTACTAGGTGACAAAGGCGATAATGTCCCTGGTATACGAGGTCTTGGTCATAAATCCCTAATAAAATATTTACCTATTCTATTTGGTCCTGATGTATTAACATTAGAAGATATTATAGAATATGCAAAAACTAATTCAATACCTTCAAGGCAATTGAATTTGATAAAAGATAACGAAGAAAAGCTCTATCTTAATTACCAACTAATGCAATTACATGAAACAGAAATATCAGGTTCAGCAAAAGAAAGATTGCAAAATATAATGAAAGCAAATATACCCTCTTTTGTAAAATACGACTTTATGAAAATGCTTTTAGAAGATAGAATGCTTATAGTAAAAAATATAGAATTTTGGATAAGGGATGTTTTCCTATCCTTAGACGCAAAGGCAAAAGAATGATTAAAAAACTCTCAGATTTCGGATATAACTTTCAAGTTAAATTAATAGCAGCTTTAATGACTGATAAGAATTTCTTGCAACAGATTTCAGATATATTAGATTATAGATATTTTGAATCGGAAGCAACTTCTTTTATAGTTAAGGCTATAAAGTCGCACATGATTGAATTCAAAGCAGCTCCTACATTAGAAGTTATGAAAGTAAAAATAAAGGAAATTTCAGATGAGGTATTAGAAACTTCTGTTGTATCTGCATTGAAAGATGCAATGAGAACAATAGAATCATCTGACTTAGCCTTTATCAAAGAAGAATCTATAAAGTTTTGTAAAAATCAAAAATTAAAGGGTGCTATCGTAGAATCAGTTAACTTATTGGAAAGCGGAGAATTTGAAGCCATTAAGGTTAAGATTGATGAAGCAATGAAGGCTGGAGGAGATAGGAATATAGGTCACGAATACAATAAGGATATTGAAGATAGATATAAGGAGAGTGTTCGTAATACGATTACAACAGGTTGGGAAGTAATCGATGATTTGGCCGATGGAGGATTGGGTTCTGGAGAGCTAGGAGTTATGGTAGCACCCGCAGGTATTGGTAAATCTTGGGCATTAGCAAATGTCGGAGCAAATGCTGTAAAAGCAGGTAAAACCGTATTACATTACACTTTAGAATTAAATCAAGCTTACGTAGGTTTGAGATACGATTCAATCTTCACAGGTATAGCCGCTCAAGAATTAAAATATAATCTTGATGATGTTAAGAAAAGATTAAAAACTATCTCTGGTGAACTGATAATAAAATACTATCCAACTAAAGGGGCAACAGTATTATCTATTGGTTCTCATATTGAAAAATGCATAATCCAAGGTAAAAAGCCTGATCTAGTTATTGTAGATTATGCAGATTTATTAAGAGGTAATGGTAGAGAAGTTAGACATGAGCTTGGAAATATCTACGAAGATTTAAGAGGTTTAGCTGGTGAATACGAAATACCAGTTTGGACAGCATCTCAAGCAAATAGGTCAGCACTACAAGAAGATGTAATACAAGCTGATAAAATTGCTGAATCTTATTCAAAGATAATGACTGCAGATTTCGTAGTATCATTATCAAGGAAGATAGAAGATAAGGCGGCTGGAACGGGTAGATGGCATGTTATTAAAAATAGATTTGGACCAGATGGAATTACTTTACCATCTAAAATGAATGCTTCAAATGGTCAAATAGATATATACGATGGAGGCACAGTTCAAGGTCAATCTGCACAAGAAGATATAAATAACAATTCGGAATATTTACGTAAAATGTTAGGTAAAAAGTTCGAAGAATTAAACACTAAGTAGTGGTTATATAAATATATATGGATATTTATTATGGAGACTGGCACTAACCCTGCCGGTCCTTTTTATCTATAGTAATTAAAAATAAAGGAAAGAAGGCAATGGAGAAATCAAGTCAAATATTATCAGAAATAACGGTTTATATGAAATATGCAAAATTCATACCAGAATTGAATAGAAGGGAAACATGGGAAGAATTGGTAACAAGAAATAAAAAAATGCACCAAAAAACCTATCCAATGTTAAAAGATGAAATAGAAGAAAACTATAAACTAGTTTATGATAAAAAGGTATTACCTTCTATGAGATCCTTACAATTTGGTGGAAAACCTATTGAAATATCTCCAAACAGAATTTACAATTGTGCTTATTTACCTATAGATTCAATAGACTCGTTTAGTGAAACTATGTTTCTATTACTAGGGGGCACCGGCGTCGGTTACTCTGTTCAAAAACATCACGTTGAACAAATACCTACTATAAATAAACCTTACCCAAAAAGAAAAAGACGCTTCTTAATTGGTGATTCAATTGAAGGTTGGGCTGATGCAATAAAGGTGTTGATGAAATCTTATATGAACGGAGGAGGTTCAAGAGTTGAATTCGATTTCTCTGATATTAGACCTAAAGGAGCAAGACTAATTACTTCAGGTGGAAAAGCTCCAGGACCACAACCTCTTAAGGAATGTATATTAAAATTAACTGGTATACTAGAAGCAAAACAAACTGGTGATAAATTATCTACTTTAGAAGCTCACGATATGATTTGTCATATAGCCGATGCAGTATTAGCAGGTGGGATCAGAAGAGCTGCTTTAATTTCTTTGTTTAATGCGGATGATGATCAAATGATTGGTTGTAAAGCTGGTAATTGGTGGGAACTCAACCCTCAAAGAGGTAGAGCAAATAATTCAGCAGTTTTAATGAGACACAAAGTAACTAAAGATTTCTTTATGGATATATGGAAAAGAGTTGAATTATCAGGAGCAGGAGAACCAGGAATATATCTAAATAATGATAAAGATTGGGGAACCAATCCTTGCTGTGAAATAGCTTTAAGACCGTATCAATTCTGTAACCTTTGCGAAGTAAATGCAAGTGATATAGAATCACAAGAGGATTTGAATGAAAGAGTAAAAGCTGCTGCATTTATAGGAACACTTCAAGCTGGCTATACTTCATTCCACTATCTAAGAGATATTTGGAGAGAAACTACCGAAAAGGATTCTTTAATTGGAGTATCAATGACTGGTATAGGTTCTGGTGTCGTTCTTGGTTATGATATGGAGGAATCTGCAAAAATAGTAAAGAAAGAAAATGCAAAAGTTGCAAAACTTCTAGGCATCAATAAAGCTGCAAGAACAACAACAGTTAAACCTGCAGGAACAACATCATTAGCATTGGGTACTTCTTCTGGTATTCATGCTTGGCATAACGATTATTATATTAGACGAATAAGAGTTGGAAAGAATGAAACAATTTACAATTATCTAAATACTAACCACCCCGAGCTAGTAGAAGATGAATACTTCAGACCTCATGATACTGCAGTTATTCAAATTCCTCAAAAAGCTCCAGAGGGTGCAATTTTAAGAACAGAATCTCCATTCTCGCTATTAGAAAGAATAAAGAAAATTGCAACTGAATGGGTAAGATCAGGTCACAGAAAGGGTTCTAATTCTCACAATGTATCAGCAACTGTCTCTTTGAAAAAAGAAGATTGGGATTTAGCTGGTCAATGGATGTGGGAAAATAGAAAACACTATAATGGTTTATCAGTATTACCTTACGATGGGGGAACATATACACAAGCTCCATTTGAAGATATTACTAAAGAAAAATACGAAGAAATGATGAAAGCCTTAACAGAGGTTAATTTATCAAACGTTATAGAAGTAGAAGATAATACAAATCTATCAGGTGAATTAGCATGTGCAGGAGGAAGCTGTGAAATATCATAATGATTGGATAGTAGATTTATATTATAGGGAAATGGTTATTGGGTCCAATAGGGAGAAAAACCATGATCAATATAAACGACCTAAACAAAAAGCTGAAGGATGTACAAAAAGAAATAGAAGAATTTCAAAAGACTTGCAAACATGAAAAAACTGCAATGAAAATGAATGAAAAAAATGAAATTCGCTGGCACTGTATAAAGTGCGATAAATTTATAGGAATACCAACACCAAAGGAGGTTATAGAATGGCTGAAATAAAAGAACAAAAAGATTTAGTTTTACAGAGAGTCCCACCAGGAGATCAATGGTCACCGGTGGATGGTGATACAAAAGTTATATTACCATCTTTAACAGAAGGTTTAGAATATATCTATCAAAGAGATGGTCATAGAGACTTCCACCTAGCTGCATTAGATGGAAAAGTATATACTGTAGAGGAAGTAGAAATAGCACCTCCTCCACCAAAAACTTTCAACTTATACGGCGAATAATTTCGATAAGTCAAATTTTTTTATTATATTTAGAATATGATTACAATGATAGAAGGCCCGAGGAATACGGGGAAAACACACTTGTTACAACAAGCTGGAATTAAGGTTTATAAATTCCCATTTGCAAAATGGTATGATATCCTGGATTTAGGCAAAGATAAATTAGCTGCTAATGCTTTTGGCATGGGTAGATTGATTCTTCAAGACCTCGACAATCAAGGATACATAGATAATATAGTAACAGACAGAAGTATTATCAGCCCATTAGCTTGGGGAGTAATTGAAGGTAGAATGAGTCAAAAAGATTCATACAAACTTTTAATGGAAATGATAAACAGTGGTATAATAAACTCAGATAACAAAATTATATACGTTAAGGGAATGAACCCTCATGGTAGAGAGAGAGGAGATCATTGGGACGAAGCTGACTATGAAATAGAAGACCGAATGTATTATCATATAATGGAAACTCTAGACAAGTATCTTGGTAACGTTATAGAATTCGAAAATAAATTTGACAAATTATCAATAGAATTATTCAAAAAAATAGTATGAGCTTTTCACAATATCCATCGCACGCAATCAAAAAGACCAAAGAGAAATTATACTCTTTAGGAAAAGAAGTATTCAGTGGAAAATGGCAATCTGTCGACGTTGACCATGCAATGTGGGAGTTATTCAATCATAACTTCTCAACTGCAATGCCTCAAACTGTTCCAGAAATGGTTGATGAAATTAAACCCAATTTACCATGGGCAGATGACCACTTTCATGAAAGAATCGGAGGATTACCGCTAAACCCACCCCCAAGTAATGAATGGTGGCCATTCGCACAAAGAGGTAATAAACAGTTCAAAGCTGATAAAAAGTTTTCTCATACATATCCGGAAAGATTATGGCCACCGATAAAAACTGGAATCAGGTTTAGCTATGGCGATATGGGAGATGTAATAGATTTATTAGAAAGAGAACCCTTTACTCGTCAAGCTTTTCTGCCAATATGGTATCCAGAAGATACTGGTGCTCATCATAAAGAAAGAGTACCATGTACAATAGGATATCATTTTATTAGAAGAGATGACTGGTTACATATGTTTTACTTTATTCGTTCATGCGATTATGTTAGACACTTTAGAGATGATATATACATGGCAATGAGAAAAGCAAGATTTATATTAGATGAATTACAAACGAGAAATAAAGACTGGGCTAAAGTTAAGCTTGGTATTTATGATATGAAAATTGTCTCACTGCATTGCTTTGCTGGTGAGAAAGAAATATTAAAACAAAATAATAAATAGGAGAAGAAAATGAAGTTTACAAAAATTAGAGATGTAAAATCCCCAACTAGAGCAAACGCAACTGATGCGGGTATAGACTTTTTTATACCGAATACTGAACAACCAATATGCCTAAGCCCAGGTCACTCATGTGTAGTACCATCTGGTATCAAGGTTAATTGCCCAGAAGGATACGCTTTAATAGCATTTAATAAATCTGGAATTGCAGTTAAAAAATCTTTACATGTTGGTGCATGCGTAGTTGATCATGGCTATCAGGGTGAAGTACATATCAACTTAACTAATGTTGGAACTGAAAATATAACATTAGAACCTGGTGATAAAATAGTACAATTCGTTCTATTACCATTAGGAGATCCTATAGTAGAAGAAGTATCAGAAGAAGATTTATATGCAGAAGTATCTTCAAGGGGTGAAGGTAAATTTGGTTCATCTGGTACAAAATAAGTCTAAAAATATTTGGATAAGTCAATTAAATTTCTTATATTAGTATATAATAAAAAAGATAGAATATGCTTGATAAAATAAAGGTTTCAAAAATAACATCTCAATTCAATAAGGGTGAATGGGATATGCATTTGTCTGGGTATGACGAAGATGGTAAGAATGTAAAAGTAAAGCAAAAGTGCAAAGATTACTTTTACTATGATGCAGAACATATTTCAGATATAGATGATTTCCCAGGATTGAAAGCTACTGGTGATGAAATATTCAAATCAGTAGATGGTAAAGATCTTCTGAGAGTTTATTACACTTCTATTAAAAATAAGAATAAGCTTACAAAGAAATATATCAAACGTACATACCAAGCTGACTTATCACCAGAATTCAAATTCATGTTGGATAATAATCTAGAGTGGTCTTCGAAACGTCACTTTATGTATTTGGATATTGAAACCTGGTATGACCCAGAGGATTCTTCTCAGAATAGACCTGATACACCCAATATGCCAATTACATCAATTGTTGCTTATTCTAGTGAAGCTAAAAAATATTTTGTATTTTCATGGCATCCAGAAAAAACTAAAAACTTTGATGAACCTAAATTCGTTGACAAGGATAATGTCACTTATGTATTTTGTAAAACTGAAGAAGAAGTTCTTTTAGGATTTATCAATTTGGTTAGAACAAGTAACCCCGATATTCTTTCTGGGTGGTACTCTTCTGGTTATGATATGCCTTATATATTAAATAGGTCTAAAAGACTTGGTTTACCAATTGAAGATATATCGCCTGTAAAAGATTATTATATTAAGAAAAGAGGGGACTATTGGAAATTTCAAATTAAAGGTTTGGACCATATTGATATGATGGAAGCTTTACAAGATTTGAAATACAATTTACCGAACTGGAAACTGGCAACAGCTGCAAAGGTTATTCTAAAGGATGAAGAATTTGGTAAACTTACGGCTGCAACATGGAAAGATTGGTTAGATGATTATGAAGGATTCTTAAAATATGCTGTACGTGATGTTGAGATTCTAAAAGAAATAAATGAAAAAGTACAAGTATTCGATTTATACATCTCAATGCAACAAATTGCAAATTTACAAACTTTGAATTTAGTTTTCTTCAAGTCTATGCTATGTGATAATTACATGTGCAAAGAATTTCATAATAAAACTATATTCCCAAC
>Ga0098059_1000992_pt1 | contig 14838 bp, 13 predicted proteins | sample 20_taG_FD_92580 | JGI IMG/M metagenome (GOLD analysis project Ga0098059, IMG submission 92580) | Marine viral communities from the Subarctic Pacific Ocean - 20_ETSP_OMZ_AT15318 metaG | ecosystem: Environmental > Aquatic > Marine > Oceanic | place: Subarctic Pacific Ocean | collected 2015-01-19
AAGTCTAGAATGTTGCTTGTAACTTTAAGATTGTAGTATTGTTTACTGTCTTGAATAGTTCTAAGTGTGCTTTGTATGTCTAGAAGTAATTGTTCTAATGATACTAATTGTTCTTTTTCATAACTCATTTTATTTATGTTTTATTGGTTAATAGTTATTAGTAATAGAATACCGAAGGAACGCAGTGACTATCGTAAGATATTGTTAATCACATAAATACATTACTGATGTAATATTGTGATAAATTTGTGTAGTTTAATACTTGACAATGTCAATTATTTTGTATAACTTAGCTGCATATTTATATATTATGTTAAACAGTTAAATAAATATATTCATTAGTTATTTAGTATATTTTATGATAGATATTCGATAACATATTGATAATCAATAGATTATGTAGTTAGTAGTTGTATAATACTAGTAAATAGTATAGTTTTAAAGGGTATTAGACTAGCTGGCTAGCTTACACTTTCACTTATAATTACACCATTATTATGCAAAAAAGAGAGATTACTCTCTCAATTTCTTTATATCTGGTATAGATTTAGGCCATTTATCTTTAATGTATAGATAAATAAGGTAAGTTGCTGCTGCGAAGAAGAATAGTTTAGCTATTGCTAGTAGTACTGAGAAGATGATGATAAGATAGTTCATAGTAGTATATGTTTTATGATTAATAGTTATTAGTAATTCAAACGAGGAACGCAGTGACGAGAAACCCCTACCCCATCCAAGTTTTGAAAAGAGGACGGGGAGGTTTGCTATATCGTATCCCTCTCTCACAACTAAATAGAATTTTTAAAAAAAAATATAAAAATTTTTTATATCTTTGTATTCTATTAAAACATAAAGTCATGGCATCAAAAAAAGTTTCGCATAAGTGTTCAGAAGTTCACCCAGGTAAAACACATAGTGAGTGGGCAAATAAGCAAAAAATATCTTTTGGGTCTATTAGAGATTTGTTAAGTAGACCTAAGGATAGAAAGAAAGAAGACAAGTATATTAAAAAAAATAAACCTCTAGGTCCGTTCTCTCCTTTTAATAAGGGGGGTAAGTTTAACACGGGTAAATTTAGAAAACAACAAAATTAAGATATGGCAACGTATAGAGAAATGTTAGAAATGATAGGTAAGTTTAAACAAGTACCTGAAATATTAGCAAATCCTGATTTAGCATATGCAGGTGAGAATACAATGTATAATCATGGAGGACGTCATCCTAAGTATTTTAATGGTGGTGGATTCGGTACTGGTAATCAGATTGGTCTAACACAAGGATTTACTTCGGGAGGACCAAGTGGAGGAACTGGTTATGTGAGCCCTTATTCACAAAACATGGGAGAAGGTAGTGCTCAATATGGAGCAGAAGGAGGATTAGTAACTGATGAGTATGGAAATTTAGTAGGGGGTCCAAGCTCTGGACCTGGATACCAAGGATTAACTCCTTATGAAGGAGGTTCAGTAATGGCTCATTCATTAATCAATCCAAGAGTAAGCTCTTTTAATGAAGGAGGAGAATTTACAGGAGCAGGAACGTATGGAGATACAACCGAAGTACCAGTATTTCCTGACGCTCCAGGAATGAATGAAGAAGGGTATCAAGTAGGTAATACAGCTGCATCAGATGCAGTATCCACTGACCCAACTCAAATTAACCCTCACGTTTCTGATGACTCATATAAAAGTTTTTCTGCTCAATTAAAAATTGGTGAAAATGCAGGGAATAAGGGATATGATAAAGAAAAAGATTTATGGTTTCCTTTTTCTGTAGGAATTAATAACGAGCAAAATATAGGATGGGGTATTAATATGTCTACGTTTTCTGAAGAAGAAAAATTAAGATTATCTAAAGGTATAACAACTGAAGAGCTAGAAGGAATGTTCAACGAAAGAGTATCAAAACATTTAGATAAATCAAAAGATAAAATTACAAATATGGGGGGTGACTGGGAAACCTTACCAGATAATGTAAAATTAGCGTTGACAGATTTTTCTTATAATTTAGGTGGGTTAGACAAGTTTCCTAAATTTACACAAGCTATTATTGATAATGACCTAGAGACAGCACAAAAAGAATACAAAAGATATTATACAGACAAAGGAGTAAAGAAAGAAATGACAGCGAGAAATGAGGATATAGTTAAGATGTTATTTCAAAATGCTAAAGGAGATGGGAAGATTTACAAAAAGGGAGGAACGTATGTGACGACCACTCAAGACAAAAACCAAAAATCGACTCCTTCGGAGTCTCAATTGAAGAACCCTTATACGAGTCCAGAATTTGAATTACAGAATACGTCATCAAAATCTTTTAGTAAAGGAGGTAAGTTTAGTACAGGAGGTACAGTAAAAAAAAACTCCACTGATGACGATGAGATTATAAAAAATTATTCAAAATCAGCTGGCTCTCAAAATAGAGGAGCTTTTCCAAGAATGAAAAATGAAGGTATTATAAATGGAAATGTTAACGAATCTACTTTTCTAGCTATAGCTATGGCTCAATATTATGGATATACAGGAGAAATAAATATGACTAGTGGTCAAAGAGGAGGTAAAGACCAGACAAGAGTGTATGGTATATATCAAAGAGAAGACGCTGGTGTATACAGAAGATTTCCTGAATATCAACAAGCAATAGCAGATTCTTTAGGGGTTTCTTTACATGACTATAAACGTAATAATGTATCTGACGAAGAATGGGATAATCAAGATACAGATGAGGTTAGTGGATGGATTAATGATATTTGGGCAAAAGTACAGTCTGGAGAGATATCCATGGAGGAAGCTGGTAAGTTATATCCTATGCACCATATGGAAGGAGCAGCAGGTGATTTTACTGGAGGATTCAAAACATGGTTAAAGGAAGGAAAAAGTGGAAAAAATAAAGAAGCGGCTAAATTCCTAGAAGATTTTAATGTAACTGTTTTAGACGAATCAGACCATTTCCATGTTACCTTTGGACAGGATGTAAATATAGAAAGTCTTCCAGAAGAACGTCACGCTGATTACCTAACACACAAAAACCAATTTGCTCAACTTTCTGTAGAAAGTTCAGATGTAGCTGGAACAACAGTAATAAATATGAATCCATCTGTATATCAAGGAGAACAGCGTGGTATATTAACTAATGACTTACAAAAGCTTCCATTACAAAGCGTTTCAGCTGTATCATCAACAAAACAACTTGACACTGAAATTATGGAGTCTTCTCCTAATTTTGATGCGTACATGCAGTATCGTCATGACATGCATAGTAAAGAAATGAAATCTCCTGCGTATAGAATTGCTGAAACTTTTGAGGGAATGGAAAGATATAAAAGACCTGATAAATTTACGCCTTTAAGCTATGAGGATTGGGCTAAAGAAAATGGCATTAATATAGAATCTGAAGATAATGTAACATCTCCAACCTCAAACGAAACAATAAGTGAAGACCAACCAATTGATAATATTTTAAATCCACCAGGACTTATTGAAGGAAATTTTACAGGAGGTAATAATCCATATGGACTTGATACATCACCAATAGACTCTCCTCAATCACCAGTAGATGCTGCTGCCTACAATCCAGACCCAGGATTTTTAATTCCTCCTAGTAATAACCCGAATCCAGACCCAGGGTTTATAATTCCTCCAGGAAATAATCCTAATCCAGACCCAGGGTTTCTAGTGCCAAGTAACCCTTATAACCCAGACCCAGGATTTGACATGAGTGGTAACCCTCAGCAACCATTAAATAAATTAGAACCAGAATGGTTTAATATTTTTAATATAGGAGTAGATAAAAAAGTGAAAGATATAAATAACATGATAAATCCTTATGGTAGATAAATTTTTTGTATATTTGCAACTTCTTTGCTTTTTCCATGTTTTCATGCAGTTAGCCCCTTAATCAAAAGGGGTTTTCTGTTTATAAAGAATAAAAATAAATTTCGTATATTTGTAAAATGAATATAGTTAATAGAAACAAAGGAAGAATAATCAAACAAGGTGAATTTTTTTATTTAGAAAAAGATTACAGTAACTTTCACGATTTACTAAAAGAAGAAGACAAGCTAATTGATAAAATAGAAGATAATAATTTTATTTATTTAGACAATACAGTCTCTCTTTGTGAAAACCCTAATTATAAATTAGATAAATTATATAGAAAAAAAAGTAATAAATTAAATTATAAAAATACTTTTAAATTAATGCACACAGGATTTTAAATATGTATTTATTACAAATAAACAAAAAGGGAGACGTAATTAGAGATGACAATGGAATTATTCTTGTTCCAGAATTTAAAACAGTTTTAGAAACAGAAAAACTAGGTCAAGACGCTATGAAGTGGATTGCAATGGTATATGACTATGAAAGTCCTTATAGACATTATACTGAAAAAGAAAGAATAAAAGCTGTTTCTATGGACCTGTATAATAGCTATAAATGGTCTGGCCACACTAAACCAGAAATGAAGGCTGCCGCAAATAAATATAAAGAATTACAATTTGACCCACTAGACGAACAACTTATAGCGTTTAATAAAAAAATTAATGAGTTTACAAACTTAATTGATAATATGTTTTTAAATGAGGACAACGCAGAATTGTTACAGAAACTTATGATAGGTGTAGAAAAAATATTAAAAACACGACAATCCTTACTAGACTCTATTGAAAGAAGAGGAGAAAGACAAAAAATTGCTGGTGATAAAGGTTTATCTTTCTTAGAAAATCGTAAGAAAATAAAAGAAATGTAATGAAAAAAAGTGTTAGAAATCCTATTGGCATAAAAAACAAACCTATACAAGTTAATCGTAAAGGAAAAAATGAAAAAGATAAGAAAAAAAATAATCTTATTTATTTAAAATCAAGATATAGCTTACATTATAAAAAGGGAAATTGGAAGAGAGCAGAAGAATATAATCAATATAGTATGACTCATTATAATACTAATTTAAGAGATTGGATGGATAAAAAGGAAATAAGTAAAATGATGAATAAAAATGTATTTGGATTTAAAAACCGTAAAAAGATAAAATATGGGTAAGATAAAATTTGACCCACAAAGATACAGACCAATACCTAATAAAGGATTTCCTGATTTAGAAGAAGGCTCTGTGTCATATCAAGAATGGTGGTCAGAACAACAAGAAAGATGTATCAATGGATTTAAGCCAAAAGGTATGCCTAAGATTTCTGGTAAGTATTATTTTTATCTAAATTTTTATTATATTCTAGGTAATAGCGGGGAGAAGGGAGGAAGAAAATCTCTTATACATCCATGGTATAGAGAAATGGATAGAGAATATTTTAACCTATTTGAAACATGTAAAGAAGAGGGAAAGGGAATGATTGTTATTAAAGCAAGGGATAAAGGATTTTCTTACATGAACTCTGGTATGGTTGCTCACGAATATACATTCTTTCCATATAACGACATAGGTGTAGCAGCAGGATTACAGGCCACTGCTGACGCTTTCTTTGATAAAACTAAAAAGGGATTAAATGGTATACATCCTAATTTTAAACATTCAGTATTAAAAGATACAGATGGTATATTACGTTCAGGTTACAAACAAAAAAACAGGGATGGTAAGTGGGAAATTGGTGGATACCAATCTACAATTATATGTAGAACAATGGATAATCCAGAAGTATTTAAGGGAGAAAGAACGTCCTTAATGGTATTTGAAGAAGCTGGAGAATTTAAACATCTCAAAAATGCTTATATGTCATCTAAAGCATGTTTTATGGATGGTGATATTCAATTCGGAGTTCCTATTGTTGGAGGTACAGGTGGTGATATATCTAGAGCCTCTAAAGATTTTATGGATATGTATTATAGTCATGACGCCTACAATCTAATACCTATGTTTATTCCTGCTTCAAAAGCTTATTATGGTTTCTTTGATATAGAAACAGGTGTAGAGGATGTTTCTGGAGCTAAGGACAAACTAACAGAAGACAGAGATGTTATTAGAAAGTCTGGAGATAATGAAGCGTATAATTTACATATACAAAATTATCCCTTAACTATAGAAGAAGCATTTCTTAATACAAAAGAAAGTAGATTCGATATATCCTTATTAAATGCTCAAAGGTCAAGAATACTTGGAAGTAAGGATTATAAAAATCAAATACAGTCTGGATATTTAGATTGGGTGTTAAATGATAGCCAAGAATTAAAGGTTTCATGGAGGCCTCATCCTGCTGGACCTTTTAAAATTTTATCACATCCAATGCCAGAATTTAAGGGAATTGACATAGGAGGAGTGGATTCTTATGACCAAGATGAAGCAGGAGCGTCAGATTCTTTGGGAAGTGCAATAATTTATCGTAGATTTGCAAATACAAATATACCAAGCGATTATGTTGTCGCTGAATATACTGATAGACCTAAGAAAAAAGAAGATTTTTGGGATGGATGTCTAAAGTTAGCAGTTTACTATAACAGTAAAATGTTAGTAGAATATACAAAGATAGGTATATTAGATTATTTTAAACGTATGAATGCGTTGAAATATTTAAAAGAAAAACCAGAGTCTGCGCATAATCCAGGTTCTAGAACAAGAAACCAATATGGTGTTCACATGAATAAACAAGTGAAGGCTTTGTTGGAAGACTTGATAGATGATTATATTAGAGAAAATGTCAAAGAAATTTGGTTTTTAGATTTAATAGATGAATTGGCAAATTACGGATTAAGAAATACTGACCGCGCAATGGCGTTTGGTATATGTTTAATTCATAATATAGATAATTATAGAATGAGAGTTCAAGAAGAAAAAATAGAAGATATAGGTCTTAAATATTATACAAGGAGTATAAATGGTACTCCAATTAAATTAAATTAAAATGAGTAAAAAAACAACTGCCTTTCCGTCAATGATGGTTTCAGAAAAAGAAAAAAATACAGAATGGTGCGAAAACGTATTAGATTCTATTGTTGGATATATGTCCAATGATGGTAGCACATATTCACAGTCAAGAGAAAAAGATATTGCAAATTACTCTATCTATAATGGTAATATAAATCAAGAGGACTACTCATACATAACAGAACAATACGGACTGTCATATCCAGCTAGATTAGTAAACTATCCAATCATTACTCCTAAAATTGATTTACTTATAGGGGAAGATTTAAAAAGACCTATAGACATGAAAGTCTCTACTATTAATAAAGAGGCTGTCGTAAGAAAACTAGACCATAAAATCTCTATACAAATGAAATCTTTATTAGAAGAAATTCATTCAGAATTTGAAGAAAATTATGGAGCTCCTATAACTGACGAAGGACAAGGAATGCCAGTTCCAGATGATATAGCTATATATATGAAATACAATTATAGGGAAATGATAGAGGAGAACGCTCAAGATGGATTAGAGTATGTGTTAAATAGATATAATTTGAAAGATAAATTTAAAGAAGGGTTTAGAGACTTATTGGTAACAGGTAAAGAGTTTTTTAAAGTTGAAGTATTGAATGGAGACCCTCACGCTCGTAGAGTGGACCCGCGTTCTGTAATATATGACGCTTCTACACATTCTGATTATTTAGATGACGCTTCTTGGGTGGGAGAAGAAAGATGGTTATCTGTTAATGAGATTAATGACGAATTTAAAGAATGGTTGACTAAAGAAGATTTAGAAGAGTTAGATTCTATGAGAAATGCATTTGGTTCTGATGTAGGAGGATATAATGATAGTTTTTTATGGTTAGACGCTGGATACGGTAAAGAAACTCGTGTTCGTGTAGTATCAGTGGAATGGAAATCATTAAGAGCTATTAAATTTAAATTATCCCCTAATAAATATGACCCTGATAGACCATTTAGAAAAATGGTAAAAGATACATACAGAAAAAGAAAGGGAGAAGTTGTAGAGACAAAATGGGTAGATGATATATGGGAAGCTACTAAAATTGGAGGAAAAATTGTTGTTAAAGCAAAAAGAAGAGACAATCAAGTTAGAAGTGTAGATGACCCAGGAAAAACACCTTTATCATATATTGGATGTATAAAAGGAAACACTACAGGACAATCTACCTCTATAGTAGATTTGTTACATAACGTACAAATGTTATATAATATTGTAGTTTACCAAATAGAATTAGCTATGGCTCGTTCAGGTGGTAAAGCTGTAGTTTATGATACATCTCAAATACCTACAAATGTAGGAATGGATATGCAAACAGTATTATATCATTTAAAAACAGATGGTATTATACCTATTAATTCAAAAGATGAAGGTGGTCAAATAGCTTCATTTAATCAATTTCAACAAGTAGACTTTACATTGTCTCAATCTGTTCAACAACTAATTAATCTTAAGGTCATGTTAGAAGATATGGCTGGTCAACTTTCTGGAGTAACAAGACAAAGAGAAGGAGCGGTTGAACAATATGAATATGTAGGTAATGTACAGAGAAGTGTAGTTCAATCTTCTACTATTACTGAATCTTGGTTTTATTCTCACGCGGAAGTTAAGCAAAGAGTTTTAGAAAGTTTGTGTAATACCATGAAAATTGCTTGGGCTGGAGGTAAAAAAGCTGCAATGATATTAGGAGACGGAGCTTATAAAACTTTAAATATAATGCCAAGTATTGCTTTACAAGATTTTGGAGTTTATGTAGGAGACGCTGGAAAAGATGACGCAATGAAACAGGTGGTAGGTCAATTAGCTCAATCTGCATTACAAGCTGGTAGTATTGATTTATTAAATATATTAAAAGTTCTAAAATCTGATACTATGACTGAAGCTGAACATGTTTTAGAAAAAGGTATGGAGAAAATGAAAGAACAAGCTGCAGAACAACAACAAAGAGAAATGCAGCAAATACAAGCTCAACAAGAAGCTGAACAAGCTAAATTTCAAGCTGAAGCTCAACTTAAACAAATGGATAATGAAACTAAAATACAAGTTGCTAATATCCAAGCGGAATCTAGAATGGCTGTCGCTCAATTACAATCAGAAGATAAAAGAGATATACATGATTCGTCACAAGACGCTGAGTTTAGCAAGAAATTAGCAGACCATGAATTAAGTAAAGATACTGGTAAAAAAGAAGAAAGAAAAAATACTTATACTGGTGAGTCAGAAACAACTGCAGATGATAAAGTTAGAGCAAAGGAAAAGATTGCAAAATAATTTGTATCTTTGCAAAATAGGGACCAATAAATTAAAATAATATGTCAGAAGAAAAATCAAGTTTAGTAGAAGAAGTTTCTAACGAAGCGGCTGCTAAAGAAACAGAAGGAATTAGTCAAGAATTTAATCCATTAGCATTTACAGAGGGAGCTTCTTTAGGAGAAGTAGAAGTTCCAAAAGTTGACGATGAAGGAGAACCAGTAACAGATGAAGATGGATGGAAATGGGATAAAAAAGAAGAAGAAGTCAAAGAATCTGAACCATCAGAAGAATATGAATGGGAAACAGTTACAGAATCTAAAGAAGAAGATAATTTAGATTGGGATAAAGTTGCGAAAGAATTAGGAATTGAAGGAGCTTCTAAAGAGGAGATAAAACAAACTTTAGCAGCTATGAACAATAAAGGAGATGATAGTTCAAAAGAAGTTACAAGTCCTGAAATTAATACTTTAGAAACTTATTTAGATTATTCTAATAAAGACCTTATAATAGAAGAATTAAAAGCAGACGGATTAACTCAGCATGAAATTGATGATACAGTAGATAAAATGCAACGTAATGGAATGATTGCTGTTAAGGGTAGGGAAATAAAAAGAACTATTAAGAAAGCTATAAAACAACAAAGACAACATTTAGCTGAAAGTCAAAAACAACAATCAGCAGCAAAAAACAAACAAATAAGTGATGCAAGACAAGGATTGCAAACTCACTTAAAAGATATGGATAGATTCATGGGAGGTAAAGTAACGAAAAAACAGAAAGAAGAGGTTTATAGATTTGCTACTAAAGATATGGCAAATGAATTATGGTCAAGTCATGCCAATGTCGCTGACGTCGCTATGTTTCTGCTGTATAAAGACCAAATCAAAGAAATTCTTCGTTCTCAAGGCCGTAACGAAGGTAGTAAGAGTCTAATGGATAAAATACAATCGCCAAGCCTTAACTCTGGGAAAAACCGTAATCCTTATCAACCGAAAGGAAAAGGATTCGACCCAAAAGCTTTTATGAGCGAGTAGACAAAAGTAAGACAAAGTCTAAAATAGTTGAAAGTTAATTGAGCAAATTTAAAATAACGTTTAATTAATAAAATTTAAAAAAATGGCTACAATCAAATCGGGTACGTATGGTAATGGAACAACGGCTGCAAATGCTTTAAATGAAAACTTGTTACAATATCCAGAAATTGCTAAAACTTTAATATCTCTTTACCCAAGATATTCTATGACATATCTTCTAGAACATACTAGAAGACATGCTTCTGAAAAAGTTTTAGGAGATAGTTCTTACGAATGGAAAGTAATGAATAGACTATCAAGAAAATGTTTAATCGATGCTACAGGTACTAATACAACTGTAGCTGCTGGTGCAACAGACACATTTGATTTTGAAAACACTTCAGGTGGTGGTGCGGAAGATTGGTTCAATGTATATGATGTAGTTAGATTCTCTGACGGAGCTACTGGTTTAATAGTTGCTCATGATGGTTCTAACACATATACAATTGAAATGATTTCAGCTTTATCAGCTGCTGCAAATACAGTTGGACAAGTTGTTGGAAGAATTGGTTCTGCATTCCCTGCAGGTTCTTCTGGAGCTGATGTTGGTGAAAACAACATGTATCCAGATACTTATAAAAACTGGATGACTATCAACAGAAAGAAATGTACAATCACTGGTAAAGATGCCACTGATGTTTCTTGGGTTGAAAACAATGGTCAATCACTTTGGTATTTCACTAAAGAGCAACACATGATGGACCAATTTATGTATGAGCAAGAATTACAAAGATGGTATGGTGAAAACTCTATATCTGGTACTTCCTACGCTACTTCTTACGCTGATACAAACACTGATATTATTTCATCTATCGTTGCTGGTGAATATGCTGATGGTTCAGCAAGACCTGCAGTTGCAGTTGGTGATGGTGCTCACACTATTGGTGATGGTGTATTAGCTCAGATTAGTTCAGCTAATCAAGCTACATATACTGCTGGTTCATTAACAGAAGATATCATTACTGAGTTTATTGGAAAAATTTCTCTTAATTCACAAACAGCTGAAGGTAACCATTGGGTTGTGTTCACTGGAACTGAAGGAAGAATTGCTTTCCATAGAGCTATGAAAGACCTTATTGTTGCTCCTGCTGGTGCAATGACAGGTGGTTCAATGAAAGATATCAAAGCTGGTTCTGATGTTGAATTAGGAGGTAACTTTACTTCGTACAATGCTTTAGGAAATAAAATTACTATTGCTTATTGTCCAGTATTTGATGACCCACATATGCATGGTGCGTCTGGAGGTACAAATTCATTTGGAGACACTAGATTAAAAGAGTCTTTCAAAATGGTATTTATGGACTTCGGTTCTACATCTGGAGTTTCTAATGTAGAATTAATTACAAAAGGTGCTGCTGGTATTAATCGTTCACTAATTAAGAAATATGTTGGAGGTATGGTAAATCCTTACGATACTAAAGGCATGATGGCTCAAAACGGTGATGATAGATTCCAATGTCACGTTTTATCTGAATCAGGTATTATTGTTAGAAACCCACTATCTTGTGGTATTCTTTCAGCTGCCTAAATTACTAATTTGATAGAGGGAGGATTCGTCCTCCCAATATCGCCTAAAATAAAAAAAAATGGCAAATTATTTAAGTATTTCAACAAAATCTGTTGAACAAGGACAAGGAAGACTTCCTAAACTAAGGGGTCAAATTAATCCAACAAAAACAGTAAGTTCTGATACTACATTATATGACTATGAAAGCGGCTCAGTCGTTCTAATGGGGTCTAATGGAGTAGACATAACTTTACCAGCTGCTGCCGCTGGATTAAATTTTACAGTTATTCAAACAGCTGATTATGCAACTGCTGTATGTACAATTATTCAAGCTGCTGCAACTGAAGATTTTTACGGTGCTCTTTATGGTACATCTCAAGGTGAGAGTGCTGGTACTGATTCTGATGTAGGAGTTTCCGCTAATACTAAAATTACCTTCTCTAGTGCTTCACTAAAAGGAGATAGAGTAAGATTAGTTTCTGACGGTACTGTATGGTATGTAGAAGCGTTTGCACAAAACACTGCTGCTATAACATTTGATAACTAATAATTAATGGAAGACGGAGGGGCTTGTCCCCTCCAAATTCCTTATATTTGCATATGGCTAAAAAATTAAAACATAAATTAGTAGTAAGAGACGGAAAAGTTATAGATATTGCTAATGAAGAAGAAGAGAGAGGTAATGAAACATTTTCTATAGGGAAAGCTTCAGGACTTAAATGGGGTAAAAGAAATTACCAAGAAACAAGAATCTCTACAAATGAGAGAGGACAAAGAAGGATATTTAAAGAAGTAAAAAAATAAAAGGGAGTATTAATTAAAATTAAAATAAAATGGCACATTTAGTTTATGTAAAAGCAAAGGACGATAAAAGATTTGGTTATGTTAAATTTGGTCCTTACACACAAAGAAACGGCAAAGCAGCTGTATTGTTAAATCCAGATGACAACCCTGTAGATGGATGGGGAATGTCAGACCCACTAACCACGTTAGATATAGATAACCAATACGATAGACGTATATACGACTTCTTAGTAGAACATCCATTTATTACAAATGGAAAACATTATGAACTTATTGATACAAAAGCGAATGTTCAAAAACAAGCAGACGCTGTATTAAAATCTGCAGAAGCTGTACAGGTAGCTACAAAAATTAATGATAAAGAATTAGTTGATTTAGCAAAACTATTTGGTATCGGAGATAATCATGAAGATAAAATAGTTAAAGCTAAACTAATACAAATAGCAGGAGCAGCTCCTGAAAAATTCTTAAGCATTTATAACGATGCTGATAAATCTTATAGAGTATTCTTAAAAAATGCTTTAGATAAACAAGTTATCCAAAAAGTTAATGATGTTTGGAAACACGGTAACTATACATTAGGTATTTCTGATGAACATGCTATCGCGTGGTTAAAGGATAATTCTGAAGTATACGCTGTTATGAAAAACCAAGTTAGAGGTAACTTTAAAACTAAAGTTGAAGATGTTGTAGAGGTAGATACATCTGATATGAAATCTAGTGTTGGTGTAACTGCTTTAGAGAAAGAAATAGAAAAACAGAAAAATAGTAAATAATGAATATAAATACTGCATACGACTATATAGATTTAATGATTGATAAGGCAAATCAACCTTATTTTGTAAATAATGAAAAAGATATATTTATAAATCTATCTATATCTGAGTTTATGAACTCAAGGTATGCGGTAATGGGTGTTAATCAAGATTTTTCTGAGATGTATGGTAATAGAGCTTCTATAAATCAGGGTAGTGCTGGATATACTGTAGTAGATAATTATGTAGAAATTCCAGATTATCACCATATAACATTTGCTGCTTTAAATGGAGAAGAATGTAGAATAGTTTCAGATGATGAAGCTGTAGAATTACTAGCGGGTAATAATCCATTTAATTCTGTAAACGCCTTCCATCCAATATGTTATGTTACAAATAACGCAGGAGGAGGATTACGAGCTTATTTTGCTCCAGATTTAGGAAGTGATGCTACTGATGGTACTCTTGATTTTTCTAATACCGATACGTTTAATATCCGTTATTTAAGACATTTAACAGTAACAGATTGGGATGATATTCCAGAACAATATCAGAATGACATTTTAAATATAGCTGTAAGAAAACTTACAGCAAATATAGAAAGTACAAATTATATGGTGCAGGCGAACGAGCAGCAACAATAGTATATGTCATTATGATTTTGCTCCCTGTGCAAATGAGATAGGTCCAAGCATTAATTTGTAAGGGCCTATTTCTGTTTTATTGGATAAAAATTCGTAATTTTGTAAATAATATAATTATATGGCAACTTTAAATGAAATAGCGTACAATATAAAAGAATTGATGTCTGGTGGAAACGAAACAAAGGAACAACAAATTAGCACAAGACAAATCAAACATTGGGTACATTATCATAGAGCAAAGATAATAGAAGAGAAATTATTATCAGGAGCTCCTATAGATAGAAGGTGGATACAACCTATAACAACTGTTAGAACGCTCTATAATAATAACTTTGATTTAGTAGGTAATTTAAGTTATACTAATAATAGTTCAGGTACTTATACAACTAAAGCTTTTTCAAATACAGAATATTATGGAAAAGATTATGCAGATGGTAAAGAATTTAATACTTATGCTAAAACTATAGAAATACCTCATACTATTAATATTGCTCAAAACGATGGATTAACAGATGTTAGATTGAAAAAAAGAATTAATGGTGATAATGGAACAGGTAGATATAGTTCTTGGGCTAAAATACCTATAAAAACAAAAGACGAAGCTATGTTTGGATGGGCTAATAAATTTACAAATATTACAACTCCATATGTTGTTCCTTATAATAATATTGATGCGGGAATGAATTTAGAGGTAAATGGTTTGAGGTATTTTCCTGTTGATAATGATAATTCTAATTACTTTGAATATGTAATTGATATTTGGGGTATTTTAACAAACCCTACATTATCTAGAGAATTAATAATGATTGGTGGAGCAGGTGAATCATATAATGAATTTATTGACGCTACAAGTTATTATCCAATGTCAGAAGAAGACTTACCTTTATTGATAAGTAGGGTAGCAGAAGTAGAGATGACTTTATTATTAAAAACT
>Ga0098059_1000993_pt1 | contig 14833 bp, 30 predicted proteins | sample 20_taG_FD_92580 | JGI IMG/M metagenome (GOLD analysis project Ga0098059, IMG submission 92580) | Marine viral communities from the Subarctic Pacific Ocean - 20_ETSP_OMZ_AT15318 metaG | ecosystem: Environmental > Aquatic > Marine > Oceanic | place: Subarctic Pacific Ocean | collected 2015-01-19
GGCTGTCGAGGGTTCCGCCAAAAAAGGAGTAATATGTTTATAAAGATAATAGGGATAGTATTCGTAGCAATTACAGCAGCTTCAGCATTGTGGTCGTTGATGAGCTACATATCTCGATCCGAACTATTCGGTGAGGATCAGAATAAGAAGTTAATGGATAATATTAATAAATTTGATAAGAAGAACAAATGATAGAATTTTTGAAACATGCAACGGGATTATGTGGTGAGCCTCATCCTAGTTTGTTAACAATGTTAATGGGCACACCGGTATTAGGTTACGTAATATATAGAATAAAAAATTATGGCAAAGAAAAGTAAATACAATAGACGTAGGGCTATCGATTGTAAGATAGTCGAGCGCAGTAAATCTAATCCAGGTTATTGTAAGTATATGATTACAATTGCTGAACTAGATGGAACTGTGCATAAGCAACCAGCGTATGGTAAAGATATGCAAGGAGCATTATCTAGACTAATGAATACAGAAAGAACAGTTAAGATTGAAAAGAAGTTAGAAACTAATACTGGGATAATATTCCTAGCATGGATAATACTGATGGGCTTGCCTACTGTATTTGTTGAACAGCATACACCATGGTTCCTATTATATTCAATGGGCTCTATATTTTTAATGATGATAGTTGCTGTGTTCTGGTATAACTATATAAAGAAAGGAGAATAATATGAATGAATTAGAAAAGAAGATATGGGCAATAGCTCAAACTATTAAAGGTGGTGAATGGCAAGGATGGTGGGAGTCATTAACAGATGAAGAAAGATTAGCATGGACTTCCGCGAAAGCAAAGATAGGCGACCCGAGAGATAAACTATCTAAATAAGTTGGATATATCAAATATTTTTTGTATATTATTATAAATAAATTATATGAGTGAATTAGAAGAAATCGAATTTGAACAAAGGATGTTAAGGTCAGCAATGGAGAATACCTTTTTAATCTTAACTGGTAAGGCTACATGGGAGTCGTTAATGGATAAAGAGTCTATGCAACCAGGTAGTATTGATCAGCATGTTGAGACAGCATTATTGTTCAACCCAATGGACCCAAACTATAATCCAAAATTCCCACACCTTCATAACGATGTAAATGGCGATGAGCTAATAGAGTCAATGTTAGACTATTATATAGGAACAGAGGAATATGAGAAGTGTGCAGAATTAATTAAATACAAGGAGAAAGTAAATGGCTAAAAGAGGAAGACCTAAAAGTAAACCGATTCCTAAATGGAATCCACAATACTCAAAGATATCAGTAAGGGTAGCATTACAGAATGCATTAACTGAAGGCAGGTGTACTCCTACTAGAGAGCATAAAAGAATAATAGATCAGGTGCTAGCTGAATGCGATCAGAAGGTTATTGATAATCAAACTATAATCGATGAATAGGTTAATACATCAATTATATTATGATGGTAAGATAACCCAAGAGGTATGCCAGCAACTATTAGATCAATTAAGTAAGAGTAAAGAAAAAAGAAGATATTATTAATATGGAACAAATGCATAAAAGACAATACAGGGGAGCTCAATTTTATTTTAAGAGTAGAGAATCAACTGATGGATTGGTTGAGCGATATCATATCTTATTAGAAGATGCGGATGGTGTTGATGTAAACTATGTAGTTACGGATTTATTAAACTCTAGTAGAACACATGTGCATGAAACAATAGTTGCTGATAGTGATACTGATGAAATAATTACAAATGAATATTTAAGAAATAAGATAATAACATTTCTTAATAACTACTTAGGAGATTAATTATGAAAATACAAAATGATACTTTAAGAATACTATTGTGGGTAACAGTATTTACTGGATTGATATATTCAATTCTAGAATTAAAAAGACTTTCAGATATAGAACATAGTATGGAGGATATCCATTCTGTCCCGGCATGTGATACAATACCAGCCGATACTATTTGTGAGGATACAATTATAGTTATAGATGATATAACAAAGATAGAAGTATTCGCAACTATGTATCACCCAGTATTAGGGCAGTGTGATGATACTCCAGATATAACAGCTGACCAAACTAGGATTCCTAATATCGATAGTTGTAGCCATCTCAACTGGATAGCAGTAAGTCAAGATCTGTTATGGTTTAATGATGGGCCTATTAGATATGGAGATACTGTATATGTAGAGGCAGGGCATAAGACAGGTTATTATATTGTTAGGGATGCAATGAATAGAAGGTTTAGGAATAAGATAGATTTCCTAGAATCAGTTGGAACTGAAGCATATAGATATACTGATGCTAAATTATATATTAATTCTTAATTAACGCCTAATGCAAATACGGCTACCATTATTATAATATATATGAATGGGCTAATATCAATTTTATGTTTCATGAAAATAAATAAGAAGAATAACAATCAAAGTATATAATTATATATGAAATGATTATTACTAAATTATTAACAAAGGATAATATATGGTTACAACAATTACAACAACAATAGCGATTATGGTATTAGGTTATATGATATATGACAATCATAAATTAAATAAAAGATTAGACTACCTAGATATTCAATTGATGGATCTAGATGATGCAATTGAAAGAGAATCCAAACACCTAGATGATGCTGATGAACTTATTCATGTAAAGATTAATAAGGTGAGTATAGATAATAAGGCGCAGATAACTAACATGCAAAATATAGTAAGAAATCAAGGTGATAAAATTACCCGCATCGAAGGTTTAATGAACGACGGCAATTGGAAGAGTTATTAATTGAGCAGTGTTGAGGATATATTACACCAGGCGTATGATGAAGGCATCTATGATGAGGTAATGAGAGTATCCAGAAGTTTACAGGTCCAGGAAAAATATAAGTGGATGGAAGTAAAGGATAGATTTGATATAGCATACCAAATGGTCAAAGAGAAAAAGGGTAAGGGTGAAAGAGCACATAGAAAAGGTTCCAAGTAAGCGAATGGAGATATGTAAAGCATGTCCTCATTTTTGGAAGATTACTAGGCAATGTAGTTTATGTAAATGCTTCATGGTAGTTAAGACGAAAATACCCGGAGTTAAATGTCCTGATAAACCCAGGAGATGGTAAACAAAAATAACTATGTAATAATTTGGTAGTTTAATATATTTTTTGTATATTATATATAACATAGTTACGTTATATGGGAGAGGTCTACCGGACGAAGACAAGGATCCAAAGTAACCTTAGAGGTGAAAAAGTCAAGGACTTCAAGAGAAAGATCCTCCCATAGCTTTACGAACAAAGGCCACCTTCACGTGGTGTAGAGTGTTAAGATTATAGTTGCTCACTTATATATCCAACTGATAATCGACCGAGAGCCTTTTTTTTATTTTTGTTCATAACTTATAAAAATAAATGCCAAAAAGCGTGTATATGTCAAATATTTTTCGTATCTTTATATTATAAAGATGAGAGATGATTAAAAGCGATAGCCATACTAAATATAAATTGTTCATAACTTTTTATGATTTTAGTAGGATATCTCATTAATTCTTCGTATCTTTATCATAGATAAAGAGAGATAATAAAACAATAAATTATATGCAATACAATTCAAATTCAAATTCATCATGGTGGCTAGGAGATAGCCTATTCGATAATAATAATGTTGATATCCTTACAGGTTTAGAAGTTAAGGATAAGACACAAGATTTAATTAAGCTTGCTGGTTATCGTAGAGCAATTGCTAACTTCGTTAATATAGTTACAGGTAAAAATGTTCCTGTATATTTTAGTGGTACAGATTCTTATACGGATGGTAAAGCGGTTAATATATCTGCTTCATTAAAAGATAAAGATTTTGATGCTGCTGTTGGTTTAGCTTTGCATGAGGGTTCTCATATTAAGTTAACAGATTTTGATACGTTAAAGAATTTTCTTAGGAAAGATGATATTCTTAATGATGAAGTAGAAATAGTAAATTATATTGCTAAAAAATATTTTGGTCATTTAAGAGATGATCATCAATATCAAACAGATAAAGCATTTAGATATATTAGAGATTATGTTAAGCAGTTATTAAATATAGTTGAGGATAGAAGAATTGATAATTTTATTTTCAAATCAGCTCCTGGATATAAAGGTTATTATCATGCTTTATATGAAAAATATTTTAATGCCAAGATAGTTGATAAAGGTCTTTTATCATCAGAGATGAGAAAGCTTGAATGGGGTTCGTATATGTTTAGAATTTGTAATATTACAAATGATAATAGAGATCTTAATGCATTACCTGGATTAAGAAAGATTTGGAAAATATTAGATCTTAAAAATATTAGTAAAGTAAAAAATACTGATCAAGCTCTTAGGATTGCATTAGATATATTTTATGAAGTAGAACAACATTTACCTGCTCCTGATTTATTTCAGAAAGATGATGATAATACAGGGGATGATGAATCTAATGATGATAATAAAGATTCAGATTGTCAAGGTAATAATTCTGGGTGCTCAAGTCCTAATGGAACTAAAAAGGGTGACAGTAATGATGATGGATCGAAAGCAAAGGGTGGTGAAGCTAAAAAGTCTAGTGGACCAATTACACCTGGTAATGGAGAATTAAGTCCGCGTCAATTAAAACAATTACTTAATGCTATTGAGAAGCAAGACAAATTTCTTAATAGTGAAATTAAGAAAACAAAGATGAATAAAACTGATCAAAAGAAAATGAAAGCTTTAGAAGAGTCTGGATCAGAAATAAAAAAGGTTGGTAAGGATTATAAACATAATTTTTGGTCTAGAAGCAAAAAGCCTGATACAGATTGTATCGTTATTAAAAAATTAACACCAGGTCTTATTGAGAATGGTGGTTATTCATTTCTTGTTGAAACAGCTGGTTACTGGTCATATAAAATGGAAGGTAATCAAGAAGCAATTTCTAAAGGAATTAGATTAGGAACAATGCTCGGTAAAAAATTAAAGTTAAGAAGTGAAGAAAGAAATACAAAATTTTCAAGATTAGAATCTGGTAAGATTGATAAAAGATTAATTGCTTCATTAGGGTTTGGTGCAGAAAGAATATTTCAGCAAGTAATGAATGATAAGTATGTTCCAGCTAATGTTCACATATCAATAGATGCTAGTGGATCAATGAGTGGATCAAAATGGTTATCATGTCAAACATCAGTAGTCGCTATTGCTAAAGCAGCATCGATGGTAGATAATTTAGATATCCAATTATCATATAGAACAACAACAGGTAAAGAAGGAACGCCGTGTGTGATGGTAGCATATGATTCAAGAGTAGATAATTTCAAAAAGATACAAAGTTTGTTTAAGCATATTGTTCCTTCTTCATTAACACCTGAAGGATTGACGTTCGAAGCTATTCAAAGTTTATTAGTTAGTGCCTCTGGTGATAAAGAAAGTTATTTTATTAATTTCTCTGATGGGGAGCCATATGCAAATCCAAAAGGATTTTATTATGCTGGTACTGAAGCTGCTACACATACTAAAGTGCAGGTTGATAAAATGAGAAAAAAAGGTATTAAGGTTTTAAGTTATTTCGTATCAGGTTATAAGTCTGATAATGTAAGTGATACATTCCGAAGAATGTATGGTAAGTCTTCGGCTAATGTAGATGTTACTTCCTTAATCCCATTAGCAAAAACATTAAATAAATTATTCCTAACAAAATAAAATTAATATGAAAAAGAAAATATGTTATATAGATATGGATGGAGTCCTTTGTGATTTTTATGGGGCTATTGAAAAGCATCCTGATAAAGATAAATATAGTAAAAGCACATATGATATGATGCCTGGTGTATTCGATGATTTAGATCCTATGCCTGGAGCTATAGAAGCATTTGAAAAATTATTTGAAATGTTTGATGTGTATATTTTATCTACGCCTCCATGGAGAAATCCTGATGCATGGATACATAAAAAGAATTGGATTGAAAAATATATTCCTAAAGCTAAAAGAAGATTGATATTAAGTCACCATAAGAATTTAGCTAAAGGTGATTATCTAATTGATGATACGTTTTACAGAGGTCAAAAGGACTTTGAAGGAGAATGGTTACATTTTGGATCCAATAAGTTTCCTAATTGGGATAGTGTATTAGCTTATCTTGATAATAAAGAAATTGTAGAGAACCCATTAAATTATATAGTATAATTATGGTTCAAGGTGGTCCCCCTCTTACATATGTGTGGGAGTTTGTGATCTCTTGTTAAATCAACTAAAAACGCTAAATATGAACATAAACGGAAGGGACATTACAGCACAAGATTTAATAGATAAGTTGCATGAATTAAATGCTACATGGTCTGTATTAATGTATAAAACTATTATGGAGGATCCTAGAGATTGGAAGACATGGGGAGGATCGAAATATAAGAAAAGAAAGGTTCTTAATGAGATGATCGATCATTTTATAGAAACTGAAGAGTATGAAAAATGTGCTGAATTAACGAAGTTGAAAGAATGGTAAGCACTATTTATATACCTATGGCAACCAACAGAAAGGTAGAGAATCTTCTCACCAAGAAACGGGATGTCGAACGAGAGCTTAAAGTTATAAGAGATCTATGTAAGCACGAAAAAAAAGTATTACGTTTGGTCCCACTTAAAGCTTCGCCTTCGCAGGTTGATACAAGGTGGGTATGCGAAAGATGCGACATACCTTTGGGGTATCCAAACCAAGAAGAGATAAAAAAATTTTTAAGTAAATAGGAGTTATGAATATGAAAGAAACACACGAAATACAAAAATTAGATGCTTGTCCAAGATGTGGATATGAGCATGCAATAAGAACTACTTCACCAGAAACATTATCGGAAACATTACTATGCACTAGATGCGGAACACAAGTTCGTTCTGAAGTTGAAAATTTAGAGGATAGGTTGTATAAGAGCGGTAAGAAGAAAGACACTCCGAAACCTAAATGGAGAGCAAAGTATAATCATTATACTATAAACCCTGTAGCACAGTTCAAATTAAAAGAGAAAGGTATGCTAGGTTATCAGATGGGTCCTGTCCCTACTGATAATGATCTAGAGAACTTCCGTGCTAATATAAAAGAAAATACTGATGTGCTTGAATATGCTAGAGTTACATATCTAGCAAGTGAATCAGATCTATTAGGGAAGTGGGTAGAAGAAGATTTAATAACAGGAGACATAGAGGAATTTAGTAAAGAACCAAAAATAATATAAATGAATATAAATGAGTTACGAGAATTTCCTACTGAAAAGAAAAGGAAATTATTCCAAAAATTAAAAAAAAGAGTTACGAAGGCATATCCAAACGCAACAACTAGCAGACAATCAGATGGTAGGTATTTTGTATCTAATGGTATAGGAGGAGTATTAGGTGAAGATCTTTTAATTCCCCCATCAAAGACTATATGGGAAGCATGGTATAACGCTGCAGAGTATGGAGTTAAATTATCAAGGAATATAAGACGAACGCATCCTGATAAATTTACTGGTGAGATGGTTGAAGCGAAAATTAACCGTATAAATAAAAGACGCGGTAATAGATATAAATCAAGAAAATAGTAGGATATTACAAATTAATTTTGTATATTATAAATAATTAACCAACAATAATAAGACATGAGTCAAAACAAATTTAAGGGCAGTGTTGCCCAAGCGGGACTTCATACCCACCCAAGAGAAAAGAGGTATGGAAATTTATGGAACCAGATCGATTTCGAAATCAAAGAAGGAATGAGAGGAGATGGTAAGGATGGATACAATAATACTACAATCGGAGAATTAGTGATTGGAGATATTAGAGTGCCACTAACGTTTACTGAATGTAGTAAGATAGGAGACGTATTAGAAGCAGGTAAACATTCTTATAAGGTTGCAAAAAGTTTAGGTACATTATAGGAGATATTATGGAATTAACAGGAATTATATTAGCAGTTGTCGGAGCCCTAGTCGGCGCTCTGGCTTCTTCTTGGTATTTTAGTAACAAAATTAGTGAATTAAAGGAGAGAATGCTAGATAAAGATTTAGTAATCAGCCTACTGAAAACTAATACTAATAAGACTAAAAAGAATGCGTATAAAGCACCAAGAAAGGTGAAAGCCAAGGTGCAGTAATTAAGTGTTCGTGTATAGAATATTATATGACAATATATAAAAAACCCGCAGGGTATAATTATTTTCAAGTAGATTCGGTGCACGGATATTTTATTAACAATTAACTATGAAGGTAAATTTTAATTTATTAAAGGAGAGAAAAATATGAGAAATTTATTTTTAACATTAACATTAGCTTGCGCTACAATGTTTGCCTCAGCTCAAAATTTTATGGTAGTGACTACCTATAATGCTGCAGAAGAAGGTGAATCATTTGAAGTTGCAAATTTAACAGACAACATGGGTATCGGTTACAAAATTGGTGATACATATGTTGTAGGTCTAGTAAAGAATGGCGAAGACGCTGAAGGTAATACTAATTATGATCTTTGGGGTAGATACAATTGGAATGCAAATATGTATGTTGCAGTTCAAGCGCCAACCGAAGAGATGATGGACAATTTAACAATTGGCCTTGGTTACTCTTTCGCTGTGTGGAATGGTTTACATGTTGAACCAAATTACAGCATGGGTCTTAAAGAAGACGAAAACGGGGAACGAGAAGGTAGTTTCAACCTAGGGTTGGCTTACCGATTCTAATAATCCCATAATGGGACCCTTCATAGTTAACGGCAATTGTGCCACATAACAAGTATGACAAAAATATAGGAGATTTTAACATGGATAATGTAATCAAATATGTAGCAGGATTTTTTGGTGGATTAGGAACTATCTTAATGGCAGTTCTTCCAGTAACAATCCTTTGGTACATCTTAACAGGTGGATCAGTTTTCGGAATGGATGTAGTAGCTAACTTAACAGCACTTATCACATCATTAGGTAATGGTGGGTTTGTAGGACTAATTGTGTTAGTTTTATTATCATCTTTTTTCATTAAGAAGTAATTGTAAACTTTTGTAGATAAGGTAGGCGATATAAATCACAACCCGTATTTATATCGTCTATCTACTACATAAAAAAATAAAGGGAAAAAATATGTTATATGCAATAGCAGGAATATTAGGTTTAATAGCTGGAATAATATCAGCTAATTATGTAAACCACAAAAGAAAGGGTGAATTAGATAAAGTTATAGATGAACTTAAAAGAAAGTTAACGTTGTCTAAAACAAGAAAAAGACGAAATTCTAGAAATTATAAAAGAAATGGCAAGAAGAAAGCGTCAAGCAAAGTCAGCGTCAGCAAAAAAGCTAACGTGGGTGGAAAAGGAAAAGCGAAAAAAGCTTAAGCAGTTAGCTGATCGACAATTAGATAGATTAGAAATACAAGATGAATTGAAAAGGATAGCTGAAGAAGATCCTATTCAAGGAGCTCGTATTAAAAATACTATAGGTAGCATTATTGATAATGTATCTAAGGATTATATTAATAGTACTAAGGGTGACAAATTTAGATCCAAGCTTCAAGTTCTTAAAGAATTAGTTTTGGAGAATATTAAATTAAGCAAGGATCTAAATAATTTTGATACTGATAAATATTACCAGGATAAACAATTTATTAATGATATTATTTTTAACTATGAAGCTATAGATACAATTTATACTAAAGAGAAATTACGTATGAATGATATATATAAGGAACATAAAAAAATAAATACATTGCTCAAGTCAAGTTAAGGGTTCATATATACTATTTATTATAAACAATAAGAGGAATATTATGATTACTATTAGATTTATGCTACCAAGAGTTGCTCACTGTAAAACAGGATGTTGACGTAGATGAGTATCGATCCTATACATAGCACTGATGAGAAGCTTCTACATTTAGCTGTTAACAATACATTTAGATTTCTTAACGGCAAGAAGGCTTTGGAGGAGGTTAAACCAGGTTCATGGTTATTATCCAATGCCAAATCTATAGAAACTATCGATTCAATGATTGAATATTATATTTCAATTGAAGCGTATGAAAGATGTGCAAGATTGGTTCAGATTAAAGAATCAATACTTGTTAAGGAAACGACTGTTTGACTTATATTAGCTGCATTGATGGACGAGGGTTCGATACCCTCCACCTCCACTAAATTATTTAACTTCATGGGGGTGACTGGATTTGACACAATGATAAGGGTATAGGAAGGTCGACGCGTAACTGGCGAACAAGTTGAAATGGCGATGGCGGCTTAGGCACCCTGACCCAACGGCATTAATAGGGCAAGTCGTTAAAGCCCGGTGGTGGTTGGTTATTTTTATTAGGAATAATTATGAAGAAAATTGTTGCACCATATCTAAAGAAGCGTGTTAAGGTTGAAGGTAAAAAATACAATCTTGAATACTATAATTGTGACGATGAATTAATGTTCAATTATTTAGATATGTTAGATGATGAAATTCGTAATAAAATATTATCAGATCGTAGTATAGATTTTCAAAGACAAGAGATAGTAAAACCTGAATCTCCTATTAAACGTATTACTCCAGAGGATTATAAGAATGCAATAGAAGGTGCATCATTTCCAAGATTAGATGATTCAAGTAAATCTGGACAGTGGACTTCTCATTCAGATAAATTATTTGATCCTAAGGATTATACAAATATGGAATTTGATTTTGAAGAATGGTTTGACTCGTTAGATGACGATCAACAAATGCAGTATTCTCAAATGATATCTGAAGCTAATGAAATATTAGCAACATTAGTATGGGAGAAAATAAGGGCAATAGATAAGGAAGAAATATTTTCAAATGATTATTCAAAATACGAGAAATGGTTTGATACATTAAACCCGGAGAATATTGATTTCTATATGGGAAGACTTATTGCTGGTAAGCGATTAGTTCCTAAGTTCAAACCATGGTCACCTAATATTGACACATTAAAAGCATTCGGAATAGTTCCAGATAATGAAGGAAAAGAAATCGATTATGAATTTATTCATAATATGTTTAATAGTGCAATGTTAGAAAATCTAAATGATGAATTGGTTAGATGCACCTCTTTAGATGGTATGCTAATAATCTGTTCGTTAAATAAAACAAGACTAGATATTCTTAAAGAGAAACTTGTCGAAAGATCAAACGTGGGCATATGCGAGTATCGTAAAAAGGTAAATAGAGCAGGTAACCTTGTGCATACTTATATATTTCAGATGCCTTAATAACCACAGTAGTATAATAAATAAAGGAGATGTATTATGAAAAAATTTCTAACAGTATTGTTGGTGGCGATATCGCTAACCACAATGTCACAGACAACAATTAACCCAGATACAGTGTGCGCTAATGCAGTTGGCGAAACATATTTTGTCGCCATTACCCCCACATCAACATATCAATGGACGATCACAGGTGGTGGTGGAGCATTACAAACTGGACAAGGTTCAAATTCTATTACAGTAGACTGGGGAGCAGTAAGTGGCCTTTATCCAAATGCAGTAGAAGTTATTGAATCAAATGCTGCAGGATGTCCTGGTACCCCACAATTACTTGATGTATTTATTCTAGACTTATCGGGTAATGCGTTAGGACCATTTTGTCCTGGAGATCCAACTACACCATTAGTAGGTAGTCCTGCAGGCGGAACTTGGTCAGGTACAGGTGTAGTAGCTAATTCATTTCAACCATCTGTAGGTATAGGAAATTATGTATTAACTTATTCTATGGCTGGTTGTAATACAACAATTAATGTAACTGTAAATAGTGGACCAGTGACAGGGCCAATACAACACTACTAATATGAGATGGTGGGTATTCATATTACTCCCCTTTCATCTATTAGCTCAAGAGACTTATGATAACTGTGTAGATATTCCAGTTAAAAATTATCAAGTAGAATACGATGCTGATAAGGATTACTATTGGCATATTTTGGGCCCAGGAACAAATGGGTTTTCTTCTCCTATTTCATCTAACGGAAACATGCTATCAGTTTATTGGCCTGATTCAGTGGGCACATATATTATAGCAGTCTATACAACTAGATTTGGTTGTGAAGGAGATACATCTTATCACGAAGTAATAATAACCGAATGTCCTTATGCAACTTTATTCTTTCCATCATCATTTACTCCCAACGGCGACAATATTAATGAGGTATATCAGATTAGTGGTAAGTCGGTAGATGATATAGAATATATTTCGATATATAATAGATGGGGTCAGATAGTATTTGAATCATATAGTAATATGTCATGGGATGGAAAGAATAGTCCTATAGGCATTTATACAGTTAACGTTTTAATAAAAAATAACAGGTTTGTTAGACCTATAACATTAGTGAGATAGATATGAAAAATTTTAGAAAGTATATAAGATCGTTAGAAGTACCGCTTTACTTATTAGTAATTGCAATGGCATGTTTAGAAAATGGTCATACGACATTAACTATGATCCTCTGTATTATATCAGTTTGTAGATTAGTAGTTAATGTAATCACTGATGAATTTGTTTATAAAAAATAATATGAAAAAAATAATAATCATATTATGTATTATGTTTAGTTTAGATGCTATTGCACAGCCGTGTCTTGGAACTCAAAATCATTCATTAGTACCTGGTAATTCGCCTGGATTACCTCTTGGTCAATATACTCCTGGTCAGGTAATTACTCTTACGTATACACTTCAATCATTTAATGGAATTAATATAAATTGGATTCATGCGTTCCAGATTATCCTAGGACCAGGATTTACAAATTTAACTCCATTAACTACTCCTGGTAATCCAGCAGGTTCTGTAGGTAACTGGATGTGGGATTTACAACATACATATCCTGGTGGGTATAATTTTGGACCGGGATGGAGATTTATAAATACAGGAACAGCAGGATGGGGAACGAGTTCAAGCGGACCATTTACTATGAGTTTTCAAGTGACTGTTGGACCGACATGCACACCAGATCAACTATCTATATCTATGGAAGTATTAGATGATTGCACCACAGGAGGTTGGGCTAATGGTACGTGCTGTACTGATCCTCCCGTACTTATGCTTCTGGGAACCGTATCTGTTCCTGGGGTATTTACTACTCCAATAATTCACTATTAAATTAGGTTATTAAAAATATTTTTTGTATATTTATATTAAAGTAACATATTGACACTGCGGGTCAGCAAGTTACGAATTATTTTATTAACATTAAATTATTTAAGGAGATTTAATTATGGGAAATTTATTTTTACACGAACGTCTGTTTCCGACAGACTTATTATTCAGAAATTTTTTCGATAGTAACACAACATTTCAATCTCATGTAGATTCGAAACCAAACTATCCTGTTGATATTGCTACAACAGAGGCCGGCTTGGTTATTGAAATCGCAGCAGTAGGAATTGATAAAAGTGACGTCGAAATTGAAACTACAGATAACACGCTGAAGGTTATCTATGAACGAGGAGAGGCAGATACCCCTACCGAGTTTGATTACGTACATAAAGGAATTGCAAGAAGAGCTTTTAACCTAGGTTGGAAGATTTCTCCGAAATGCGATCTTAAGAAAATTTCGGCAACAATGGATAAGGGCTTGCTAGCCATCTTTATACCATTTACAAAAGAGGCTACACCAAAAAGTATAACTATTAAGTAGAGTCTATTATGATGTTTGCAAGTAAAAAGAGAAGTTTATTAAAAACCTTAAGCTGGAGAACTATTGCTAGCTTGGATACTCTTTTATTGACATGGTTAGTCACTGGCAGTATTACTGCAGGATTAACTGTAAGCGGATTAGAGATAATTACAAAAATGATTTTGTATTATTTTCATGAACGTACTTGGATTAAATGCAAATATGGTATAGACAAAAAAGTTAAAAAGGTTATAGAAAAACAATAAAAAGCTGACTCGCAGGTCAATACGTTATGATCAATATTAAACATAGAATATGGAACCACAAAGGTTCATTATATATAATTCACAGAGCTATCCCTGAACAACAGATGCATCCTACATCACATGGAATTAATTCTAATGATGTAAATAAGATGGTTAAGGTTTGGGCTGAATGGTTAAGAGATAATCATAAATCTATAAATAAAGTATTTCAAAAAAACGGAAGTTTTCTATTCTGTGAATTAATTGAAGATACAGAATTCGAAGAAAATAAAAAATATTAAAAATAACTGTTAAAAAATTTGGATCCTATTGTTTTTTTCTGTATATTTACTATTAACGAATGGGATAAAAGTATAATAATATAATAATAATATAATATTATAATATTTATATATATAATAATAAAGGAGAGAATTATGAAATATAAACAACAATTGCTTAATCAGATGGAAGCGCTAGAGAACCTGGTAGCTCATATATCAAAGCAAATAGAAGGTAATCAAATTACTGCAGCTGATACAGTTGCGGCATTAGCTACATTAACTACAAAATTAGAGTCAACGAGAGATTTACTAGAACTTGAAGATTAATTATGAAAAAGAGATTGTTTCCTTTTATAATAGCTCTATCTGCATTAGCAGTTTCGGGCTCGGCAGCATTCTATTCTGTATTCGGGTTAAGTAAATTATTTGCAGGAGCTTCGAAGGAAGTAATTATAATGGCCGGTTCGTTGGAATTTGCAAAACTAGTTGTAGCTTCACTATTATACCAATATTGGGATACTATTAATAGGATACTTAGGTTATATTTAGGTATCGCATGTTTTGTATTAATGGTCATTACTAGTGGTGGTATATATGGATTTTTATCAGGAGCATACCAATCAACAGCAACTCAAACTGAATTATTAGATAAGTCATTAATGATTCTAAATCAAAAACAAGTTAGGTTTCAAGAAACGAAAGAAGACTTA
>Ga0098059_1000996_pt1 | contig 14801 bp, 21 predicted proteins | sample 20_taG_FD_92580 | JGI IMG/M metagenome (GOLD analysis project Ga0098059, IMG submission 92580) | Marine viral communities from the Subarctic Pacific Ocean - 20_ETSP_OMZ_AT15318 metaG | ecosystem: Environmental > Aquatic > Marine > Oceanic | place: Subarctic Pacific Ocean | collected 2015-01-19
AGTTAAAAAACTAAATGAATTAGAAGCGTTTTGTATTCTATCTTCTCCAGCAACATTACCTATAGTAAATCCACCAGTCATAGTGCTTTTTAATTTACCACCTGCTGTAATTGAGCCACTTGTAGTATCATCAGCATCATTTTTTAGAAAGGCATCATCTACATTGAAAGTAGTGCCTGATAAGGATATGTTTGTTCCTGCTGAATAAGAGCTACCACCGACTTCACGCATTTGTCCGTTATCGTTAATATATAACTTATTATTCGTGTAATCCCAAGCTAGTTCGTAAGGCCAAACACCGTTTGACCCATCAGCACCTGCTGCAGGTGTACCATCACCACGCTTTATCTTTAAACCGTTAGCCATTATATCCTATTAGTTAGCGTATGTACCGCAATCCCAAGCAATGTTTGTAAGAGTAGCACTATCTAAATTAGATACAAGAGTACCTTTAGTAAATCCACTCATATTGCCTGTAGAACTTGCTGTTGCTGTTGTAGTTCCTAAAGTCCATTTATCTGCACTTTCATCCCAAAATAATGTAGCATTATCTCCTGTAGAACCACGTTCTATGATAATACCACAGTCGTTTGCATTACTTCCTGCTCCACTATTTAATTCCATTAATGGATCATCTAAAGTGGTATTAGTACTGTTTACTGTAGTAGTTGTACCATTTACTGTTAAATCTCCAGTAACTGTTAAAGCTGATGCAATAGTAATACTATCTGCTAATTTAGCACCAGTAATTGCATTATCTGCAACGTGTGCTGTATCAATAGATCCGTCTACATATTGATCACTATCTACTGAATTAGCTGACATGTGTGCTAAATCAACGGAACCATCAGTTATATGTTCACTGTTTACTGCATCATCTGCTAATTTTGCTCCAGTAACTGCATCATTTGCTAGCTCTTCTGTTGCTACACCAAGATCTTTAATCTGTACTGCACCACTATTAACTACAAAATTATTTGTAGAAAAAGATGCCTTACCTTTAACACTGTCTGTTGCGTCAGGTGTTAAAATTTCTAAATCTGTTACTGTTATTGTATTACTTGCTGTTTTTTTACCAATATATAGTTTACCAGCAGTGTTATCCCACGCTAATTCACCGTATAACAAAGAGGCTGGTGCTCCAGCACTTGCACCGTATACGCTCTTTTTAATCTGTAATGTATTCGCCATTATTTATCCCCTTTATGGTTGATAGCTACCGCCATCTATTGTTTCAGTGTCTAGCACGACTCCGCTAGCAACACTTATTGTTGTTTGTCCGCTAGACTCTGAAGTAGAAATACCTGTTCCTGCTACAATGTCTGCTGAAAAATTGTCTGCTTCTGTTATAATTACATCAGCAGATCCATTATCATATTTAAGTTTATTTCCATCGTAAAATACTAATTTAGTATATACGTCTTTAATCTTATTTGGTCCTGTTAATGTTCCACCCATTATGTTGTCACTCCTATATCGTCATATGTTGGTTCACTTACACTTGATATATCACTATAACTAGCATCGCTAGGTATAGAAACATTACTAAAAGTATATACACTTCTTGAAACGTCAGTATAGATACTACTACTTGGTGTTGCTATATTGCTAAGAGATGCAATACTAGGTAGTGATACATCTGCAAAATTACCATCAGTGTTATCATTAAAATGTTGAATCAACCCACTAAACGATACATTGATATCGCTTAATGCAGATAATCCAAAGTTTCCTTTTTTCCACGCATTTGCCATTATTTCTTTTTCCTATCTCCTAAAAGACCTGCTGCTGGAACAATACCAGCTAAAACTTTTTTAGACGGTTTTTTCCATACTTTGTTACCATGTTTCATTTTAGATTTTGTATTCACTATTCCTCTTACTACCCTATTAGGATCGTGTACTCCAGTACCGAGATCGCCAGTATGAAGTGCTTTAGATAAATTAGCTTTTTCTTTATTTTTTAAAGCTTGACCTGCTTTTGTTAAACCTTGACCAGCTTTATATTTAGATAGATCGTATTGACTACCCCAGATTTTAGTACCATAAGCTTTAGAATTTGCTAACATTCTAGATGTAGGAGTGCTTTCCCCAGCTTTTAATTTTTTACCTTTTCCACCAAGAATTTTAGTAGCTTCTTTTAATGTATTCATATTATAATTATCTGATGCACTTTTCATCATCTTTCCTCTCTTGCTCTTAGGGTATTCTTTCATTTTATTTTTCTTGACCCAAGCAGCTCTTTTCTTACCTATTTTTACGGGAGTAGTTTTTACAAGATAGTCTAATTTTTGTGCATAATTTTTAGAACCTTCGCCTGGTTTAGGTTTAAAAGAAATCCCTTTTGTTTGTAACTTGGTTTGGTTTTTCAACTTCTTAACCACCTTCTTAATTCCTTTACCTGCTAATCTTAATGCTTTTAATGCTAATGGATTTGCCATTATTCCCCCCTAAAAATTATGTTGTTTAACTGTGGTAGCTCCAGAAACTCTACCTCTGCTCTTAAATGTTTTTGCTTCTCTAATTCCACGTTCGAACTTAACTTCAAAATATTGTGCTTGAGAAAGTCCATCTTGAGTTTGTTCGTATCCAAGTTGTATAGCTTTATCTACTAAGTACTGATGAAACTGTGTAGGTAATTCACTTTGCTCTGTCATTGCACTACTACCAGAATCTAGAGTATTAAAATGATCTGCTTTTTTATGATAGAATAAAGTAACCTGCCTTACATCTGTTGGAGATGCAAACTGATCTTTTTCCTCATTCATAGGATCATGTAAAGCAAGACCTATAGAGTCTCTCTCTATCCACCAAACCCATTGCTTTGTGGTTCTGTCGTATACTGTATTATAATTTGGCATTAGTAGCTACTCTTTTTTTTCATAGGCGTAACTCTTTTTGGACCAGTATATCTATTTTTACGTTTCTTTTGTTCTAGATAAGCCTTTACCTTTGCCGATGCTTCATTCTTAGCTACTGCCTTTCTTGCTACTTTAGCTCGTGCTTTTTTCTTTGATTTATATTTTTTGCCTGCCCATTTTTCCGTATTAGATCCAGCTGTAGATCTAATCATACTATCTTTTACTTGTGCCATTATGTTAAGTCCCTATATTCTGGTCTGCCCATCAACCTGTTTATCTTCACGGTATTACCATCATCGTCTACCATGTCTACACTTTTTATTTCTAAAATACTTTCTTTTAATCCGTAATATCTTTGATTGGCTACTGTATTAAATTGAGTAGCCTCATCTAATAATAATGTTCTAGAACAAAACTCATCAGATGCCTGATTTAGTAAATGAACTATTTCATTACTACCAAGATCTGGGTGATGTTTTCTAACTAACTCTATCATTTGCTGGAGTTTCATAATCTTTTTCCTTCATTTGAAAGTTTATCATATATATACTTAAAAAATCTTTTAATTCTTCTACTACTTGTTGATACTTTTGTAAGTACCAGTCATGTTCAGCCATCTTAGCATTCAGTTCTGTAGTGTAAGATTCTACTCTTGCTGAATAATCTTGTATTTTTAATGTCTCATTAGCAGTTAATTTACCTGCCGCTTCTATTTTTTGTTGTAAATCTGTAGTATATATAGCTAATTCTTTATTATATTCATTTAATTCATTCTCTATATCTGCAGCATATTGTTGCACTAACTGTTGCTGTTTCTCTAATGCTACTGTTGCCATTTCTGGATCTTCATCTGCAATAAAATCATCTACACCAAAATCTGCTTCTGTTCCAGATGTTGTATCTGATGCAGATAATGTACCATAATTAGTTCCTACGGCTGGTTTACTATAAGCAGGTGCAGTTGACAAGGTGCCCAAACTACTTAAAGATAAAGATACTACACTAGGTACAGTAGGGACTGTAACTCCGTTTAGTTTTAATTTTAACAACTGTGCACAAGCAAATAAAATTACACCTCTTTCTAACTCATCTGGGGTATTAGGAATAGAACTATCACCTAATGCAATACTAGTATCTGGTTCTATCTTTCTAACTAAAGCATTTTCATTTGCAGTTGGAGTAGGGAGTATATGCAAAGTATCATCTAAAATAGCGTATTTTGGATCTAGTTTACTAGTATAATAAATGCTATTAGCATCTGAGTAGTCATCAAAGTTTTCATATGGCACTTCTTGAGCTTCTCTATTTCTAGATCCATCGTTTCTCACAACAGATATTATCTTTAATATATTAGTTAATGATAATGTTGTAGGCGAATTACTTAAAGTGGCACTAGAAGTCATTCTTCTAGCCATAGCATCATCTAAGCTAGCCATTCTAAAGATATATTTTAAGCCTTCCTCTAAATACAAATCAGCTTGTGCTGTGTAATCAGGGCTATCTATATCACCAACTATTGCTTCTATCTCTGTTTTAAAACTCATTTACTTTTTCCTTTTTTTAAGATTTCGATATGGTTGGTATATCTGATCTGTACCATATCCATATTCATTAGGATTGCTATCTGGAATAAGATCTTGTCTAGTCGCCCCTTTTGGTGCTTTTACTTTTTTTACTATGTTCTTATTTTTCAACTTAGCTTCTCTTCTAGCATCTCTATACTTCTTTGCTGTAGCTTTTACTTTGTCATCGTGCTTCTTAGCTATTAACTGCCCACCTTTTAATATAGGCTTCTGGTAACCACCACGTTTAGATTTCTCTATCTTAAAGCTTTTAGATTTTGTTCCAGCTTTTTTACCTGGAGGGTTTTTAAAAAGACTAAAATTAGGTTCTTTTTCAGCATATTTATATCTTGGAGAACCAGCAAGTTCTCTTTGACCATGTCGACTTTTATTTTTTCGAACCATATGTCCTAAATTATGTTCAGGCCCGCCTTTAGCTTTTTTCATAGCCTTATTCTTTTTAACAACTTTCTTAATTCCTTTTACGCCAAGCTTTATCGCCTTTAACGCTAGTGCTGGATTCGCCATCACTTACCCCCTGTTTCTTCTACGTTTTCTGTTTTTTCTTTTTTGTGAACCTGATGATGCTCTCCCAGCTACTCCTCCATACAATGAATATAGACCAACATTCACAACTGAATTAGACTGTTCCCCTAGAAATTTCACTGGAGTTTGAAGACTCTTCGCAGCTCTAGCTGTACGTGTAATGTCGTCTGGTTTTCTCTTAAGATGTGTTTTTGTAGGATTTTTAACTTTTACTTTTTTAGGTACAACTTTTTTAGGGATTTTTACTAACTTAGGCAAAGCTTTTTTCTTAACCTTACTTCCCTTTTTTATTTTTCTATTAAAGTCAACAGCCTCTTTTCTTGCTTTTATAGATGCTTTAGTGTTTCCTCCTGCAACATTTTTATTGTATTTCTTAGCTGCTGCTCTTGCTGTTTTAGATGCTTTCGTATAATAAGTGCTACCACTTTTCTGTACGTTAACTAATTTTTTATTGGTATACTTTGCACCGCTTTTTACGCTCTTCCCTGCGTATTTATAAGCTTTTTTCGCACTCTTTACCAATCCTCTTTTAAGAACTTTACTACCTGCTGTTCTTAGTAATGTAAGTCCTGCTGCTACGAATGGTACTGCCATAACTCTCTCCCTTTTTTTTTAACGGGGGAGTATATTTCAACTCCCCCTATTAACTTAACTAAATTGCAATACAGTATGTGTTTCTGGTAAAGAAATTTCTAGACCTGCTTCTGTAAGAACCATGTCTTTTCTTCCGTCAACGTTTCTGTTTTGTACATTAGTAATGATTTGAGTATCACGTGATACACCGTTACCCATTAAAGGACGGTATGCTACGTTATTCAAATCGATCATAACTGCTGTATTTTCGTGAATACCTCTAAATAGTGGTTCCATAACAAAGTTAAGGTTACCATAAATAGTTGATACTCTTGTTACAGCATGTCCGAAGTTACCTTGAACATTCTGAATGTCAAGACCACTTCCAACTTGACTATTTAAAGCCATTGTATTACCTAAGAATGAAGACCCACCAAGTTTGTTCAACCATGATAGAACTTTTCTTGAAGCTAATACTAGTTTCTCTCCACTGTTTCCAGATTCTGGTGAGAAAACATCTTCCATAGAGTCAATGAAGTGATCGTAATTTGCTGAAGAATATTGGAAAGTTTTAACTTTACCATAAGCTTCAGTATAAGGTACGATACCCCATGTTCTACGTACTGGACCAGTTGCTGTAGAATCGTCTGTTCCTACACCGAACAACATAGCGTGCTCAAGATCCATCTTATGTTCCATAAGTTTTTCTTGATATACTCTCATGTATTCGTTAGAAATTCCACGATATCTAGTAGCTAGAGCTGTACCAGAGAAAAGAGGTACTGAAGTCTTAAAGATCTGACAGTATCCTTCTCTGTTGTAAAACTCGTCACTCCAACCTTCTGGGTCAGTTCCACCTTCAGCAAATGCTGAACCTACAACTTGACCTTTTACGTTGTCGTCAAAACGTAACTTAGATGCACTTGCAGGTGTTTGAATACCTGAAGTTGCTGCATCTGCTCCGTCTGCTGATCTAGTCGCCTTAAGCATTAACTTAAGGAATGTAGCTGCCTTGATTTTAGCCTTAGCTGAATCAGTTTTTTCTACATCATCGATCTTGTAATATGCGATTGCTCCTACGTCACTTCCGTCTGATCCGTCAGCATCGTATTCACATTCTATTGCTACAATTTGTCCTACTAATAAAAACTCTGGACAAACGTTTGTTGCTACCTCTCTACCAAATTTATCGTAGCCGCAATCTACATAGAAGTTATCTCCAGTAACAATAGCATAAGCATCGGTATTATAGTCACCGACTACTTTTGCTGCTTGCATTTGGAAATTACGTCTCTGCCACTGATGTCTTTGTTCCAAGAACTTAAACACAGGGTCATCTGTAGGTTTCTTTGCGACATTGGATAAATAAGAGAAAAAAGGTGATTGTTGAGGAGCTAATTCAGCTACTCTTTCACCAAAGTTGAAAATTCGTCTATCAACATTGATGGAAGTTCCCTGAACAGCTTCTCCTGGATTAATACTATATATGTTAGCCATCTTAATTCACTTCTCCTAGTTAAAATGGATTCTTCTTGTTAAAGTTAGTAATCATAGAATCCATCATTTTATCTTCTGATTTTTTAGATGACTGCATATTGACTCCAGCTTTTATTCCAATAGGTTTAGGTATTGACAGCTTTGACTTTTGTTGCATCATTTCTGTTTGCTTTTGCAAAGCAGAATCACTTACCTGAGTAATCGTTTGACTACTTTGTTGTACAGGTTGTGTGTTTATTTTATGCAACTTTACCAAATTGTCTAAAGACATAGACTCTGGTGAAGTCATAGTTACCATAAAATTATTAGCATCATCTAAAGTATAGCCATAATTGCGTTGTAGGTCAGATACTAATTGAGCTTCTTGAGCTTGTTTCTTAGTCTGTTGTTCCATATTACGCATTGAATCTATACGAGATTCTTCTAATTTTAAGGTATAGTCTGCCATTTCTTCTAAATATTCAGCTTGTTGAGATAAATATTTAGCACTTCTACTATCGGGATCAGCTATCGCCTCGGAATGATCATATCCAGCAGGTTTAGAAGGTTTAACAGGTTTTTCTACTTGTACTGTTTCCTCTTTCACTGGTGCTTGAGAAGCTGTAGAGCCTTTAGTGTTCATAAGTTCACTTACTTGACTTTTTAACAATTCTACTTCTGTTGCACGTTTATCTGCTTGACTTTGCCAATACTGAAATTGGTTACTATCTTCCTTTGGGTCAACAGATTGTTGAACTTCCGAAGTCTCATCACCTGATACTTGTTGAGATTCTTCAGTCTGAAATGCAAATTCACTTGAATTATCTCCGAAAATATCATTAAAGATGTCTTCTTCTGGTTTAGATTCCACTGCAGTCTCTTGTGGAGCCTCAACCTGTGGTTGTTCTACTTCTGTTGCCTGTATATCTTGAGTATCACTCATTGTTTTCTCCTAGCCCTAACTCTCCTGTAAGTGGGTTGTCAGCGACTGCGTCACTTTCTACCTCTCTTGCAGAGTTTATTAGGTTTTGTTCAACATCGGCAAGACGTGTTTGATACATCGTAGTTGCCGCTTCAGCTCTATTCTTAACCTTGTCAAGTCCTGAGCTAAATTTTTCTACCTCTAAACGTTTCTTAGCATGTAACTCTTCACGTGTAGCGGTTTGCAAGTCTCCTCTGACTTGTTTCAATTCTTGTTCCATCGCTTGCATTTGTTGCTGCATTTGTTTCATTTGACCAGAACGTTCTAATACACCTTCTACATCTACTAATTCTGATTTCTTTAGTACTTCTACTTGGTCTATTAGTCCTGCCTGATACATTTCTTGATAAGTTGCTAACAATGCCATTCTATTTGTAGGTAATGTAGATCCAGATACAACTCTAATATCGTAATTACCAACACCTAAATCATGCCATTTGTTTACTTCGCCATTATCCATTTCTTTATAAAAATTAAATCTTTCTTCCTTTTCGGTGCCATTAGGCTGTACTAAACGTATAACCTTTTCTTCTGTATATAATTGTTGCATTAAAGGTATTGCAACCTTTGCAACTTGATTTAAAAAGTTTTCCATATCATCTCTTCTAGATTTAATACGTCTTTGTCCAAATTCATCTACTACAAGAGTTCCTCTATAAGTAGATGGAGCGTTAGCAGAACTACCTTGCATAAGTTCAAAAATACCAAATCCGTACTCTAGGTCGTATTTAGCGTCTGCTTCATTTTTATATAATTCGTTGGGAAGAGGCACTGGCCCTGCTACAATAGGTGCACCTAGCTCTGCGTCAAACTCAATTACGCTCGTTCCTGCTCTTCCCCATTCTTCCTCTATCATTCTAATATCAGCTGAACCTCTTGGTATTAAAAGCTTAACATTAGTACTAGTAGATGCGTGTGCTATGATTAAAGACCTTATTTTGTTAATATACTCTTGTAAAGGTCTAAACAATCTTACATCTGACTCAGGAAAGGGATTTCTGTGATGAATATTCATTAATGGTACAATAGGATATTCATCTGTAGGTAAGACTCTTTGATATAGCAAATTGTCTCCTACACTAACTGTTAAAGCAACACAGCATTTTTCAATTTCATTTGCTGTAATCTTACCCATCATTACAAGTTCCGATACCGTAGTAGGTACTAAAGTAGTAGTACTTCCTGGTATACCATCTTCATCTTCCATTCCAGGAACTTTTACTGGGTCAGCAGGTATAATATTACCTTGTTCATCTATTTCAGGCTCTGGAAGTTCAAAATGGAACATTGCTCCATACGCTTCTATTGTCCGAAACATCTCTTCTACTAACTCAGGGTCAGATACAATTACTTCTTCTCCAGTAATTTTTCTAACAACAACATAGTATTTATCTCCATATCTCTCATATTCTTCAGCTGTCATCAAAAATTCTTCATTATTGAAAGGTTCAAAGACATTCCAATAACTATGAAGCTCTTTTGTGTATCTTTCTATAAACTTACGTTTTGTATGATATCTATTGTCATCATCTCCTTTAAAGATTTGACCTTCTGTAGCGGCTAAATCAGTAGTAGGATAGTCTTCATTGTCAGCTTGATGTGAAGATGCGTCTTCTATAATATCCATAAAATCAGGATATAGTTGCATTGCTTGTTCATCTGTTAAATGTTTTGCTACCATAATATGTGCAGCATCTCTAGCATAGATGTCTTTTGCGTTAGGGTCTATATAAACATCTAAAGGATTTATAGATTTAATAAAAACCTCTCCTTTACCCATATCCGCTTGAGGATCTTGGTATACATTAAACACACCCATACCTCCAACATAGTAATCATCTATAACTCTCTTCAATTCTTCATTCCCGATAGAGGTTTCCCATATCCAAGCAAATAAATCTGAAAACACTTTTGCTGTATCTCTGTCTGAATCTTCCCTTGCAGTGCTACGAAATTGAGGTGAATTGTATGTTAGCAAAGATTTTGCTGTTTCTACGATAGGATGTATACGATTTACTACAATAGGAGCTTGTCCACGAGATTCTAAAACGTCTTTTTCTTCATTTGACCATTGTGCTCCTGCACGGAACTCAACCGCTTCTTGATATTTTACTGCCCAAAGCTCACGGGATGATGAATATTCTCTGAGTAATTCTTGAGATAGGTCTACATCTTCATTAGTAGAACCATCATTAGCTTTTATACTTCCAGGTATATAGCCAAATATATTAACTAGATCGTTATAATTTTGGCTTCTTGACTTTGCTTTTTTCTTGCTTTTTGGCATTGACCTCTATGTACCCTTCTGGTATTTTTGTATTTAGCACGTCAGATAACTCCCTCTTAAATGTCTTAAAGGGCATCATATATTTAACTAAATCTATTTGCATACAATTACTCCCCTGAAATTAAGCGATTTTTCGCATAACTGTCAAGTCTTTTTTACGCTATTTTCCAGTTTTTTGGCTGATAGTCGTAATATTCGTCATAATCTAACTCCATATCAGCTCCTTCATGCGTTGGTTTATAGCAATTTTTATTGGCATAAAAGAATCCATCGAGTAAATCATCGTGTTTACCACGTGGATACAATAACAATTCGTCTAGCAATGCTTGTTGATTTTTCTGTATAAATACATTTCCTTGAGCAAATAAGGGCTGTAAGCTTTCTAACCTATAGGACTTGGAGGTTCTTGGATTTTCTTTAATTTCCAGGCCAGGAATAAACAACCCCTCATCTGCTGCCTTCTCTTTAAGATATTGTCTTAACATTTCCTGATATCCAACAGATTCTACTCTCGTCTTAGCACTTTGATATATCTTAAAGTTTCTAATAATAGAATCTGCTAGATCTAAAGGAGTTGCTCTCTTCCTATAATAAGGCAAAACAAATCTATTACCATCATAATCAACTGCTATATTAAATATTACACTAAAGTCAGCTCCTCTTTTTGTGCTGGATGCAGGGTCGATGCCTGTAAAGATGTTTACAGGTCTAATCTCATTTATTTCCTCCCCATTGACGGTCGTCAATATGAGATTCGACAACCCTTGTTCATCCGTTTCCGTGTATCCTTCATAATAATTAATATGTTCAGCTCTAAATAAATTTTCTTCATCACCTGTAATTTGACATAAATACTCTCTGTAGAATACAGATACACGGTTAATACTTTCTAATTCTTCTTTTTTCTGTATAAGTTTATCTGCTGGCCACACTGCGTCCCATAAACCCTTACCATTTTCTAAGTCTGGAGCAAAATGCATATTAACCCAACCCTTCATATCTTTCAATGTTTCAACGAGACAACGTTCATGCTGGGGAGTACCAATAACACATACTCTACCCCTAATAGGATCTAACGAAGGAACACCAGATTGGAGCAACCAACGAAGATTTGTCTCCATAGCCTCTGCTGTCTTGGTATTGTTTTCATCTTCGGGGTCGTCTAGGATTAATAAAGTAGGACGTTGGTTTCCATGCTTAATACCACGTATCTGCTGACCAGTACCTTTACATATAATAACACTACCATCTTTGAGTTCTATCTCAGCGTTTGACCATTTACGTGCATTATGTTGCCCCCAATACCCAAAAAAATGCCTAAACTCTTGAGAATAATCTAAAACATCTTTAATTGTTCCTAATAGCTTGGTAGCGTGTCCCTGTGTTCTAGATACTAATACAATAACTTTAGGGCCCTTATCAAACATAAGATGAAATAATGGATATACCCCTGCCACAATACTAGATTTAGCATGGCCTCTTGGAGCAATAATATTAATTTGTTTTTCATCTTTATGTAGTTCTTCGATAATATCATAATGAAACCTTGGAGATTCACTACTAAACATGTTGGGCATAACCATACGCCCAAATAACAACATATCCTGCTGCATTTCTAGTAATAATTTCTGTTTATCCACTTATTTTTATTGGTTCTACAATAATATTCATGTCTCTAGCTACTTCAAACATTGTTGTCATAAACAACACTAGATCGTCATCATTCTTCGTTCTGATCTTTACGTACTTCGTCAACTTCGCTGACTTTAGTAGCTTTGAGCTTTTTTCTTTGCTCTTCATAGTTTGCCTCAATTTGATGTGTCATATCAACCTCCAAAGACTCTGTCACCTGTTTTGTTTTAGGTGCCATATCTAAAAATATAGATAATTCTTTTGCAGCACGTATCATATCTGCACTGCTTTCTTTAACCATTGCTACTTCTATAGCATTTTTCATGGTATCTAATACAAAACCTTCATCAATACCCTTTTCTGTAAGTATTTCTTTTAATTTTTCTTCTATCATCTTTTTTGCCTCTTTGCTTTTTAATAATTTTTTTATAGCTATAACGGGGTTTTTTTGGTCTGGCCTATATATTCGCCCCAATTTGTCTAGATCTGGCTTTAAACCAGCCATTTTGTACGTTAAATAGGCATCTACTGCTAATTTAGCCCTACCTGTTTTAGCTTCAATCTCACTATATGGCTTTGTAGATACCCTAGAAAAGTTATTTGATGCATAATGTGGCTCAAACTCTAACTTCCTGTGTTTGCCCAGCCACTGACGACCGAATGGATAGACCATTTCAGTATTAGTAGCATAGTTATTCCTAGCAATACACTTAGAAACATAATTATCATCGCTAATACCGTACTCCCCAGGATTACATTCTTGCCAGTATTTATAAAGTATTCCAAGTTCATCTGCTTCGATGTCCGTATATACTTCAAAATTAGTGGGTTCATAGTTATTTATCTTCAGCTTCTTTAATATCTTTATCATCTTTTTCTGGTTCTTTATAATTTTCTTCCAAATATTTTACGAAAGCGTCTTTGTCCCCTTTCATCTTCATATATTCGTCTAGGGCCCTATCGCCGTTGAAAACGTGATGCTTCAACTGTTCTAATTGTACTGCAATAGCTGCCATAGTACTGATCAATTCTTTTGCTGTCGGTTTTTTCTTTTTATTTATAGCCATTAACGTTAATCCTTTACGTAATTAATTATCTTAAATAATTAATGTATCTATTAACCTTAATATTAACGTTAATACCATACACTATTTAATCTAGGTCTCTATCCGCTTTATGTAAAATGCCTAATTCTAAAGCTTCTTTTATCACATTTATCTCTACTTCAGCCATCATTATCATCTTAATCTCTTGAACCTTAGGATTATCGGGATCTACGGGTACTTTCTCCCATTCCTTCCCATTCCAACGCTCAAGAAATTCAGCATTTGCAATAGCTTTAAGTATATCTTTAGGTAATTTTTTAACCATATTGTAAAATAAGGCCAATATTTCAAAAATGCAAGTAGAATGTGTGTGCTTGGTATATACACTCGCTACTCCCCCCAATAATTTGTTCCAATTAATTATTCACGTTGAGATTTTTTCTCTATTGAAGAATAATTAATTGGAACAAATTATCGGGCGTATCCGCTCACTCCTTTTTCCTATGGAAATTCTTTCATAGATTACAAAATAACAACTCTATCGCATTGATAGGAAAGGTGGCATATATGTCATTCAATTTTGATAAATTCATTAAAACAAGTGATTTAATAACTGAATCAAACTCTCTTTGGTTCTACAATATTAAATCTACAACTATTGACCCATTAAGCGGTCAAGAGCAAGTGAACCAAAAGAGAGTTGATTCTCTCAATGATTTGGTTTCAAAAGCCATTCGTGCAGACGAATTAGTTGTATTTGTTAGTCTGAGCACATCTATTACTGATGAGCAATTTCAGACTTTTGAAACTGAAATTAAATCAAATGGATTTACATTGACTAGCGTAGGTTCTTCCAAATCTGGAAAGACTTATGGTTTCATTGTCAATCCTTCTTAATCCATTGATTTAATCAAATCATCTATCGTGTCTATTCATTCTCTATGGATAGGCACGATATCTTTTTTAAATAATACCATACACTAAAAAACGTGTATTGATACCAGTAAAAACTGAAAGGAACGATAAAATGAGAATATTTTACCCGCATTATCGCAACGAACGATTAAAGATGATACAAGATATATTTCTTACAAATGGATACAAAATAAGTATCTCAAAAATTAGTAATACCTATAAAAACAAAAATAGTCAATGTAGATTTATATGCAAATATAGGCATAATCCAAATCTACTGAAAGGAAAAGGGAATGCAGTATGAGATAAGCAGTGGAACTAATGCAAAACAACAAGCCCAAGATGATTTAAAGGATTTTAATAAAGGGCAGACTAATTTCGTATTATTGTTTGATACTGATTATGAGCAAAAAATGAGAGAGTACAGCTCTAATCAGTCTAATAATATAAACAAAGATAACGATCACACTATTAAACAGTGATACGAAATTAGTTATTAAAAAACTATGCTAATAAGTTTCTATAAGTAAAATTTTGATATTTATAGTTTTAAAATTAGCAATCTATTATTAGATAGACATAAACATTAAGAACTGAGAGGCTTTTTTAAGTTCGTTAAAATCAGTCAAGGGAAGAAGTACCATAATGCCCAATGGTATAATTGGAAACTACGTATATTGATAACAATTATATGTTGTCTATCTATAATTAAGTTAGGGTTATGACTTATAAAATAAAATAACACGCTTAATATAATTGTTGTGCACGCAGTTATATTTAGGCGAAAGAAAGGTTCCACTATAAAGGCATATGCATTTATAGTCCTGAACACAAATCGTGAAAATGTAGAGTGATAGTGCACACATATATTTTTTAAACCAACTAACAAGTTAAAAAAAAGGAGAGTACGATGACCGATTTA
>Ga0098059_1000998_pt1 | contig 14785 bp, 13 predicted proteins | sample 20_taG_FD_92580 | JGI IMG/M metagenome (GOLD analysis project Ga0098059, IMG submission 92580) | Marine viral communities from the Subarctic Pacific Ocean - 20_ETSP_OMZ_AT15318 metaG | ecosystem: Environmental > Aquatic > Marine > Oceanic | place: Subarctic Pacific Ocean | collected 2015-01-19
GACCCAGATGCCGCAATTGGTAGCCCTGCTGCACAGCTTTGTCGGTCTGGCTGCCGTGCTGGTGGGCTTCTCCGGTTACATCGAACCATTGATCGTGACCCACGGTGCGGAGCACACCATCAAACTGGTCGAGATCTTTCTCGGCATTTTCATCGGTGCGGTAACCTTTACCGGATCGCTGATTGCCTGCGGCAAGCTGGATGGCCGTGTGTCCAGCAAAGCATTGACCCTGCCGGGTCGTCACCTGATGAATCTGGTGGCACTGGCCGTTACTGTGGCACTGGGGATCATGTTTGTCGGTGCCGACAGTCACTGGGCCGGATTGCTGGCACTGATCATCATGACCATCATCGCCAGTGTGCTGGGTGTCCACCTGATTATGGCTATCGGTGGTGCCGACATGCCGGTGGTGGTTTCCATGCTCAATAGCTACTCGGGTTGGGCTGCCGCCTCGATCGGTTTCATGCTGGGCAACGACCTGTTGATTGTGACCGGCGCACTCGTGGGCAGCAGCGGTGCCATCCTCAGTTACATTATGTGTCGCGCCATGAATCGCTCCTTTATCAGCGTGATTCTCGGTGGCTTTGGCCAAACGACCAGTAGCAGCAGTGCGTTGACGGGTGATGAAAGTGTTCAGGAAACCTCCATCGATGAGCTCGCCGAGGAACTCTTGTCGTCGGACTCGGTAATTATCGTGCCCGGCTACGGCATGGCAGTGGCCCAGGCGCAGAATGCGGTGGGCGACATTACCAAGCTGTTGCGTGAGAAGGGGACTACGGTGCGGTTTGGTATCCATCCGGTGGCAGGTCGATTGCCGGGGCACATGAATGTGTTGCTGGCAGAGGCCCACGTTCCCTATGACATCGTGCTGGAGATGGACGAGATCAACGAAGACTTTCCTTCAACAGACGTGGTGTTGGTAATCGGTGCCAATGACACTGTCAACCCGGCCGCTGCCGAGGATCCGGGTAGCCCCATCGCGGGTATGCCTGTTCTCGAAGTCTGGAAATCCCGTCAGGTAGTGATACTGAAACGCGGTATGGCAACCGGCTATTCCGGTGTGGAGAATCCCCTGTTCTACAAGGACAACACCCGGATGTTATTTGGCGATGCCAAGGAAACCGTGGATAAGTTGCTGGGTGCACTGCGCTCATGATCCGGTGGATTTGACAACAAGCGGTCTGCGTCGCAGACCGCTTCAATCAATGCACATCGTTGCGCTCATTACCGCGCTCAGGCATTTAATGAACAGAAAATCGATGGCTGACAGATGCCTTCTCTTTGCCAGGTGTCGCTCATTCTGGATAACATGCTGATCAAAAATCGAGACCTCTCCCCACCATTTTTTGGGCATATAATTTGATGAATTTATGAAGCAGCATATCGGCGTGGTACAAACGACCCCCGATTTCCAGTCTGAGCTGGAGGTGCTGGCTGGTGAGCTCCAGGAAGACCGGGCCGAAATGCCTTCAGCCATTCTGGTGCAGCTATTCTTTTCTTCCGATAATCTCGAGTGGATCAATCAGGTAACTGAGGCTGTGCTGACCGTCATGCCCGAGGCGATTGTCGTCGGTGCTACCACAGATGGCGAGATTGCCAACGGCAAGACACTGACCAATAGCACCGTCTTCTCTATTTCCGTTTTTGCAAAAACCACCCTGCAGGTGCTTGCCGATACCTGCCTTCCTGGCGAGGAGTTGGCGCTCGGGGAAGGTCTGCGAGACCAGCTGCTCAAGCAGGAGCAGCAGATAGCCGGTGTGCTTTTCCTGGCGACGCCCCTGTCAATCAATGTCAGCAGCTTGCTGGATGGACTGGCCTCCGGGGGTATCAATTTCCCCCTGTTCGGAGGCGGTGCAGGTGATTATGCTGTCATGGAACACAGCCTTGTTATTGCCAACCGTCAGACCATTGACTGTGGGGCGGTGGTGGTTGCCCTGATCAGCGACGATCTGGTTATCAAGGAATATACCTATTCGGGCTGGATGCCGCTGACCAGGGAAATGACCATTACTGCCACAAAGAATGACAGGATTGCCACCGAGATTGATGGCCGGCCTGCCTATGACGTGTACAGCGGTTATCTGGGTATCGAGAACGACCAGCAGTTTTTCCTTAACTCCCTGGAATTCCCGTTTCTCGTGAAGCGCGATAATGAACTGCTTGGCCGCACGCCCATGAAGGCAACCGAGGACGGCGGGATACATTTCATTGCTGATGTTAAACCCGGTGATAAATTTCGTATCGGTTATGGTGATCCCAAAGAAATTATTGCCCACGCCAAACATGCTCGTGATGAGCTGGGCAAATTTTGTCCCGAGGCTATTTTTCTCTATACCTGCTGCTGCAGGCGCTTTCTGATGCAAAATGACGTTGAAATGGAAACGCTGCCATTTGAAGAAGTCGCACCAACCGCCGGTTTCTATACTTATGGTGAATTCCTGGGTAAGGGCAGTCACATCAGCCATTACAACTCCACCATGTTGGTGGTGGGTATGCGGGAAGGCGAGCCGAAACAACCGATGGACTGTGATGTCGTCAGTTGGGCACCTGAAGCCGACCTGGCCGGGAACCCCGACCTGTACAAAAATCAGCACATCCGTGTGGTAACCCAGCTCATTCACTTCATCGAAACCATCACTGCCGAACTTGAAGATCGAAACAAAGAGCTTATGCAACTGGCGGTTACCGACAAGCTGACCGGGTTGTTCAATCGGGCCAAACTCGATCAGGTCCTGGATGAGGAGATTGTCCGCCACAACCGTTATGGCACGGAATTCTGCGTCATCATGGCAGACATCGACGACTTCAAGATGATCAACGACACCTTCGGTCATCACAAGGGCGATGCTGCACTGAGGGCATTTTCGGACATTCTTCGACAGAGCATTCGCGCCAATGACACGGCCGGTCGCTGGGGTGGAGAAGAGTTCCTGATTGTTCTGCCGCACACCTCGGTCGATGCGGCTGCACAGACCGCCGAAAAGATCCGCGCACTTGTGGCGAGCGGTGATTATGGTGAGGTTAAAACCGTCACAGCCAGTTTTGGTGTGCTGGCGCACAAGTCCGGTGAAACTGTGGATGACCTGTTGTTGCGGGCGGATATGGCACTGTACGCAGCGAAGCGTAAAGGCCGCAATGCGGTGGTTTGCCAATAGAAATCGCCGGTCATCTTGTCGATCTAGTTCTATTGCCCGGATTTTTCGTCAAATAGCCAGATAGCCCATTATCACTACTGCATATCGCAGGCCTTTTCCCGTGGCCACCAGAATAAAAAAAGTGCTGGCGGGGACTTTCATCAGACCGCCGACCACCGTCAGGGCATCGCCACCTATCGGCAGCCAGGTCATCAGCAGACTCCATTTGCCGTAGCGGTTGAACCAGTTTTGCGCCCGCTCTATGTCCGCCTTGCGGGAGGTAAACCAGCGGCGTTCCGAGTAGTCCCCCAGACGCAGCCCTATCCACCAGTTAACTCCTGCACCCAGGGTATTGCCGGTGGTTGCGAACAGCCATAGCAGCAGTGGGTCGAGTCCATCCCGTAGCTGGGCGACCAACAGAATCTCGGAATAAAAAGGCAGTAGGGTGGCTGCACCAAAAGCGACGGCGCAAAGCAATAAATAATCTGTCATGGGGTTAACGGAGACCGATCAGTCATGGGAGAGGGACCTGTTTGACCATGGGCAAAAGGGGTGCCGGTGAGCATAAAGACTATCGGGGTGCGCTTCAAACCGGTTCTGCAAACAATAACAAGTTAAGCGCCTAGAAGTATTTTGGTCGACACTACGTCTGGACGACACAGTAACGGGGCGGATGCACGCCAAAATGGCACCTTGGCGAAATTTGAACAGCGCTGAGTCCTGCGGTTTTCAGCTGCCAGCAGTTCAGTAAAACCGCAGGCCCGATAGCGCCAGATCGGCCTCAAATTCGCGCCCGATAGCAACAATGCCTATCCGTTTCAGTTTGCCGAGGTTGAGTGGCGTCTCGGTGCGGTGGGCAATAAAGTTATTGAACGGCAACCTGAGGGTTTGCCATTCCGGTTTGACCCTGAAGTGTTGTCGGTAGGACTGCCAGGGTCTGCTCAGTTCGGTGGTTCTCAGGTGAACGGAATATTCCTCCGCCGGACCCCAGACATCCAGCTCTATGCCCTGCCACGCGCTACCGTCCACGGCTGTTTGGTCGGTGGATAAATCCAGTGCCATCTGCAGAAACCCGCCGTTATTCTCGAGGCTAACCCGGCCGCGCATGCGCAGTGCCAAACGGTTGGAGATGGTTTCACGAGTCAGGGTGCCTTGCGACAGCCCACCCATCACACCGTCAGTGACCAACCGCCACCGGCATGCATTGCTGTCGGCGGGGAGGTCTGATTCAAGGCTGTCAAAAATAACGGAGGAGGCCATGACTATTATCGATCCTTTTTACTCGTTTGAGGTGCCGGTTTGGGAACAGCCATGAAGACCAGATAAACCAATGCCAGAACGACTGTTGCGGCAGAAAAAATTGCTAGGCGGCGATAGGTTGGGCGATCCGGAAAACGGTGGCAGGTCACTGTGTAGCGCCCAGCGATTGTCTCTTTAAGCCATTTGGCCGAGAGTGGTCTGGCGTTGGAAAATCTCGGAATCGGGTCTTGAGGAGAGCTGTTTGCGGCGGCTGTGATAATGGTTTGCGGTAAATCGATGCCGTAATTGACGGCAATGTTGATGCCGGCCAAAAAAAGCGTTTCCTTCTTGTCGGTAATTGCAAGTGCGTGTGCTTCCTGCCAATCCTGTGCCGTGAGGTTATTTGACATCTGTGCCAGGTCGACAAGCCAGTTCAGGTTGTCCTCGAAGTCGCCCATGACCGCATGCAGGACCACCATGAATAGCTCAATGGGTCTGGCAGGTTTTAACAACCCGGTTGCCGTTGATTGCACTGGTTGGGCCCAGGCCAGTTGCGTAAGCCGGTTGGATGTATAGCTACCCAGGCGACGGTGCAGATCGAGCTTCACGTCACTCTGGGGGTGAATAAGTTGAGTGCCGTGGTTCGGGTCCAGGCCAAAAAAGCGATGAACGGCGCCCTTCCTTTCCAAATCGGCATACTCATGCGCCCAACCATTCTTCAGTAGCAACTTCAGCGCGCGGGCATGGTGTTTGGGTGCCACCAAAAGATCCATATCGGCCATCGACCGCAGGGTCCGCTGGGGGTAGTAGTCAGCCAGGCCGACCCCTTTCAAAGCCATGACAGGTATATCCTGCTGGGCAAACAGGCTGACTACTTTTCTTAACTGATGGGTGCGATGTTGATAGGCTATCCACCAGTATTGATAAAGTATTTTGAGACGAGCCTGATGGATTGACGACAAACCAAAGCGCTGTGTCTGATGATGGATCAGCGGCGACAGGCGCATAATACCGAAACTCATGGTATCGATGACGATCATCCGATCCCAGGCATCCAGTAGCTCGCCTGCAGTGGTGGCATCCTCGGCCAGACAGAGCTTTAGTGAAAGCTCTTCAATAGATAGCGTTGTCAGCATGGTGTGAACTTTATGGTCTGATCGGCAATGTCATCGAATTCGTCAAGGTGACTGATGATAATGATGATTTTGTCATCTTTTAACTGCGCGATAGTACGCTTTAGTAAATTGATGGATGTGCGATCGAGGTGATTGGTGGGCTCATCGAGAACCAGCAGCGTATGGTTCGTGTAGAGCTCACGAAGTAGTGCAATTCGCCGGGCTTCTCCCCCCGATAACGCACCGCCACATTCGCCAACCTGATAGTTTTCCGGGTCCTTCTGCACCGGTAACAACTGCCGTTTCAGTTCGGGGTCGCCGTCACTCCATTGCTGTTCTGCCGCAGGGTGGCCGAATAGTACATTGTCTTTGATCGTGCCGCCAAACAGGGTCACATGTTGATCAATCAAGGCTGTTTGATGTCGCCACAGGGATAGTTCCGGCCAGGGTGTTGGCGTACCGTTAATACACAGCTCACCGGCACTGGGCGTTAAATGGCCCAGCAGAATACGGGCCATGGTGGATTTCCCCGCGCCATTTTCACCTTTCCACAGATAAATATTGCCCTGCTCGAGGCTGAGCGATTTGTTTTCGATGACTGGCTTATCGGGATAGCTGAAGCAAACGTTGCTCAGGACAATCGACTTTAGCGATTCTGTGCCACAAGAATGGGCGTTTTCACTCTCGCGGCCTGACTTGGTGGGTTTTAGTTCGGAGGGCAACCTGAAAAACCTGTCGAGGGTTATAGATGCCTCTTGCGCATCCATAAAGCTGAAAAGTGCGGTGCTGAGCGGTTGTATATGGCTTTGGATAATACTCAGCAGGAATAGTACAAGCACAAACTCCTGAGCGCTGAGCTCACCACTTTGTATGAGATAAACGCCAAGAAAAAGGGTGGCTACGCGGAGTACGTTGCCGGACCAGTTAAGCCATGACTTCCAGAATAACTGCTCTCGCAGCATACGAGTGTTATCGGAGAGAAACTCGCGGGTATGATCGTGGTGCTGCGCGGCGGTATCGGCTACCCCACGACCCATTTTGAATAATTCAAACTTGTCCAGCAGGGCGACTGCCCAACCATGTTGCCGACGCCAGGCCGCCTGAAAGGCGACCAGTAGCGGCCGTGTTTTCTGTTTGGTGGTAATGCCCAGCAGCGCAATCAGGCCCATGCCGACCAGACAAAATATCACCATGGTTGTACTGAGCCACGCGATAAAGCCCAGCATCGCAAGCACAATAATTGTACTGATCAGCACCGAGTCCAGCAGTTTGCTGATTCCCTGGCGAATACGCCAAAAGTCGGACATCAACAGATCGTACAAATACGCGCGTTTGGATTGTTTAAAGGCCAGCCACTGCAAACCGGCCAGTTGACGATAGAGTTTGTCGCTCAGCCTGAGGCAGGCGGCATCAATGATCGCGAAGTTATAAAACGCCTGGCGCCACGCCAGCCACTGCGCGAGCGAAAACACAACGACAATGCCGACAATTTCAATAAAAAATGGGCCATCGAAGGCTGTGGGCAGTGGCTGGATGGCACGATAGATCAACAGGGGCCAGCCAATGGACAAGCCCGTCTGGAGCAGGCCCAACAAAAGGCTGCGGTAGAGTTGCCCGTTGGGAATGGCGCGCAATACAGACAACGGTGTAAAGTGAAATGAGTCAGTCATTACCGGAAATTTGTCTCTTGCTGTTCAGGTGCAGCCTGATCACTTTCAGATAGTCAACGGCAGAGACACCGCTGGTCATGTTGTTGTCGTGGATACGTCGAAAAGCCAGGACCTCGGGAAGGACGATATGTTTAATGTTGTGAGTTTTGCAGCGGTTAAACCATTCGATAAAATCACCCATTTGCAAAGCTTCGTCAAACCTCCCGACTCGATCAAAAATGCTGCGCCGGCATAGCATCGAGGTTTTGTTGAAGCCATCCAGTGGCTCAAGACGCGCACGGTACTTTGTATTAACAGCCGATTCGTCATCAAACTCGTTTAATTTTGTGAAGCAGATGTCGAGCCTCTGGTCGGCAGTCAGGGCAGCGAGCTGAGCCTGTAGCTTGTTGGTCGCCCACAGGTCGTCACAATCAAGAAAGGCAACCCAGTCGGCGCTGGTGTGCTCCAGAGCTGTATTGAGTGTCGCGCTCACCCCGCAATGTGGACGATCGACAAAAACAAGGTTGGGCAACTGCCTGGCGAGCGCCAGAATTTTCTCCCGGCTGCCGTCGGTTGAACCATCGTTGACAACGATAATACGAACATTCTGGTGAGTCTGTTTGCGGACGCTGTCGATGGCTTCGCACACAAACCGCTCGCCATTGTAAACCGGAATAATAATATCGATTAACGGGGCGTTAGCGTTGTTGTCGCCTGTCTCTGTCATCGCACCAGTGCCCCTTTCTTGCGCTGCGATTGGCGACGAAGGATCTCGAACAGGCCCGCACGCATTTTGTCGCTGGCGTAGGTGCCGTTATTCTGGTGCCACCATTTTCTCAATAGGGGGCGTTCAATATTGGCCTCCTCAAATCCGGCATTTCGTAAATTGACGATCAGCTCGGTATCATCGCCAGCCACCAGACTGGAATCGAACCCGCCGAGGCTGGCAAGAACATGGCTGCGGAGCATCAGTGCACTGGGTACAAATGACCGGTGCTCATCGGTGGGGAGGCGTAACAGGTGTCGGGGCAACACAAGTTCTTCCTGGGCATGTAAAGTCTGATTACAGGTAACCCAGCCGACATAGGGGTGGGCGTTTAAATACGCCACCTGTGCGCTGGTTTTGTCTGCTTCCCATTCATCATCCTGATCAAGAAAGGCGAGGTATTTACCCGACGCCAGGCCTGCACCCGTGTTGCGGGCCGCTGCCACGCCCCGGTTGGGCGTTGTTACCAGGGTGGCAGTTGGATAGTGCTCAGCAACCAACTGGCGGCCGGCGCCATCATCACTGGAACCATCATCCACGACGATGAGTTCAATCGATTCATAGGTTTGCTGTTTTACGGTGTCGAGTGTGCGAACAATCGTTTCGGCACCGTTATACAGTGGGATAATCACGCTGACCAGCGGGCGATAAAAGCGCCTGAAGTCGTTTATTTGGGGCAGAGGTCTACTCTGTTTCGTCTCTCGTCTTCTGCGCAGGGAATGGCGTAACACGTTCAGGAGATCCAGCTCCTGTGGTGTTTTCTCCACCGACATGTTGTTGCCATGAACATGGTAAATCAGTGTCGCCTCCTCCAGTAACACGATTCCCTGTCGCTGTTCTCTCAGTAGCAGCCACCAATTTACATCTTCGCTATAGCGAAGATTCGCATCAAACATCATGCCGCTATCAAATACCTGTCGTTTGACGAGAATAGCACCCAGATGCACATGGGTAATCTCCTGTGTCTCCGGGTCAAAGAGCATGTTCGGCATGGGCGTGCCGTTGGCGGCGACATAGCGGACTTTGCCGCCAGCGACGCTGGTGTCGGGGTCATTCAGGTGTGGTAGCAGCAACGTCAATTTGTTCTCGGGCCATTCATCGTCGCCGTCGATAAAACTGATCAGCTCACCCCTGGCATGTTTGAGGCCCGTATTGCGGGCAGCCGCCGGGCCACGATTTTCCTCATGATTGAGCAGAGTCACCTGCGGGTACTGATCTTTTATCTGTGCCAGTAGCTCACAGCACTGGGCATTCGAACCATCGTTGATGAGTATTATTTCAACAGGAAGTTGCCCATTGCTGATTTCAGCCTGTTGCAGCACCGAGTTGATCGCCCGGTGTAACTCTTCGCCATTGTTGTAAACAGGGGTGATGACACTCAGCATTCATTGATTCCTTAATCGCTCGCCACACGTCCAAAAGACTCGGTTAGCAGGTTCTTATCCGACCCTAAAAGCCATTGGTAGCAGGGGGCCGCGTTAATGACCGTGGAGATTTTGCTGAAGGCTTCGGCACGGTGATGTGGCAAGTGGTGCAAAGTGGTCGGTGCAATGCTCATCAGTGCTTTGGCTGCCGAGACGGCTGATGTGGTCGATTGAGCGACACCGGGAGCGGCAATGCGCGGCACCAATATGCCGACCAGATCTGCACTTTCCAGCAGCCTGTCAGGGTAGTGCTCGCCAATATGTAGGATGGCCTTCTGGTCCCGATAATTCTGGGGGTTTCGCAACTGACTGTGCAAATCAGTGAATCGCTCATCAAAATTATCATGATTGATTTTCGCGGACTGATACAGGCTGTGTACTTTGAATGGCGGCTTCGTGCGCAGGACGACATAGTCATCGCCCAGGTAATATCGACCACTGAGCAGGAGTTGCAGACAGCTGGTGGATTTTCCCGAGCCACTCGGGCCGGGAATAAGCCAGCCGCGCTTTCCATCTTCAGAGATGGCACCAGCGTGCATCAGCTGCAGGTCCTGATCGCGGCTCCACCAGTGAAAAATAATACGGAATGAGAATGTCGTCTCCCACCAGGGCACCTCCTCCGGATTGATGACCCAGTACAGGCCAATGCGTCTGAGCCGGGAGTATAGAAAAACCTGTCTTAGCCAGGGTTGGTAAAAAATCTGCACATCATTCTGGTCAAGGGTGGCGGCGTATCCCTGGCCGTTAAACAAATCCATTGGCGGGGCTTTTAGCGGGGATGTTGTGCCGCTGCTGTCGGCATAGAGGATGGTGAGATCGGCATCCGATCCGGACTCGCTGGCGAGGTGCGCGAGCGCGGGGAGGAATTGAGCCCGCAGTATCGGGGAGTGCGTTGCCAGATCAACAATGTGGCCACCCAGGTCAAGCCTGTCCCGATAGCACAGAGACTCCCTGTCCAGAAGTGCCAGTGCTTCCTCGAAATAATCATTGAGATTGAACATCGTTGTGGGTAGGGGGCTCGGTTACGTGGTCTGTTCTTTGAGTTCCCAGCCGTCTTCATCCACATCGTGTATGGGGTCAAGCAGCAGCAGATCCTGCATATCAGCGTAGCGGTTAAGCTCTGAGTGTTTGTATTCTTTCGCCGCCGTTGCGACGCCCAGTGTTGCATTGCTGGATGCTCTGTCAACAACCAGCTGTTCACTGATCAGCTCCTGCCAAATGCTTGAGAGTTCAGCGATAGCCGTTGCGCGGTGCTCGCCCAACGATGCGCAAATCGTCGCGATTGCAGCGTCAGGGTCATCACACGGCAAGGCCTGAATCAGGCCAGCAGCAATGCCCTGAACACTGTAATAAAGCCCGCTATCCAGGTTTGCGATGATACATTCGTCTTCAAAAACTTCTGCTGCAACTTGTTGATTCAAAGTGAAATGGTGCATGGTTTATGAGTATTCCGTTATAAATATCCGCTATTGGCCCGAGTTTACACGCAAAGCCGGAAGTTGACGACCTGGGTAACTGGACAAGCGGGGCAGAAAAAGCGGCATTAAAGGAGCAGTAAAGGGGGGCAGTAAAGGAGGTCAGTAAAGGCGTTAGCAAAAGAGTAAAAGGGGGCGACGACAACCGAAAGCCATCCCCTTTTACGACACTGCCGGTCGACTGCCAGATGGGTCAAAAACCACTTAACATGGGCTGCTGACAACATCTCCGGATGTGTCTTGCCATGAAAAAGGATATAACATTGAATCCAGTGAAGGTACGATTGAACAGCGCAACGACTGTAGTGCCCGACCAGCATCTACTCGTTAATTGAACCAGGGAGCGGTGACACAGCCATGATCAAATGCACTTTCAAACAGACTGTTGAGATAAACAGCCTTCCCCTTTTTCAGAAAAATCAATGGTCATCCGTACATTACAGGCCAGCCTATTTGAACGCCTGTCCGGACAATAAAATAAACAGAAAAAATAACAATTGGTTAGAGATGGCATGATTGCCACTCTAATATATTACAGTGGCCGCCTTTTGATAAATTATTATGAGGCCGAAGGCCTCATTAACAGACTGTTAGCTTTTCAATAGGGAGTTCAGAAGTATGCCGACAACAGTATTTTCAATAAGCCCATTTCGTGACGTACATGACATAGATGTTACTACACAGAAGGGGCGCCGTTTCACTATTGACATATACAAGAACAATAGTGGCTTCGATACGGAAGTTACCGTTTTGGATCGCGTGTCCAGCAACCCAGGCAGTTGGCTTTACAAAACTAATCCAGCCAGCTCTTCTGCCCTTGATAATTTCGATGCCGCTGTACAGTTGATTCAGGACTACCTTGCGCAGGTTGATGCTCAGGATTCAGTTAAAGACATCGATAATCCGTGCAATACGCCATTTATTAGTGATGTAGACCAGAACGCCGTGCTCGCTCAGAAAGGCCTCTCGTTGAATGTTAAAGTCAACTGAAGCTAGCACAGCGAGGTTTTTCCATTGCGGCTTCGTCTCCATTACAAAGCCACACGTGCTGCGGGCGTTATGAGTAAATAGCATGTTCTCTCAAATAAAGTCGTTAGTAGATTTGGTGAAATCTGGCGCAGATGAATACAGAAAATATAAATCTGAAGCTGAGCGGAAAGAATCTGCGCTTGAAATGCTGCGTGTATATTTTTTGATTAAGGATTGTATAGAGGATGGAGAAGAATTGATCTCTGAGGCTAAACCCAATCCGGTTGAAGTAATTGCAAATCTACCTCCAGAAGAAGCACTTTTAATGCTGGAGAAATGGGACGGAAAGATACGGAGACAGAGTATATGTCTGTATCAGCTAGCTGGCGATTTGCTAGGGCAAGATCACATTTCAGTGGTAAACCCCAAGATGCAAGATAAGCTAGTTGAGATTGTTGGGAATAAAATGAATAGAACCGTAACTCTTCATGGAATAGGTGCAGCTCTTTATTTTAAAAATATGTTCCCTATTGAAAACACAGCAGAAGAACAGGCCAGATACATATCTCTTATGGCTGGTGAAGAGGGAGATAGCTTGAATATGGAACGTATTACAACTGAAATATCTGATCTAAAGTTAGCTATAGAGGAATATAGAGCTGTAGTAGAAAAATTTGTAACCACTGACGAAATTCTCCGCCTTTCAAAGCTCGCGAGAGAAGAAACCCGACTCGAGGGTAGTGCATAGTCCACTCAGAACAAGGCGGTGTTGTTGCCTTCGGCTGGGACTGCCATTCCGCCGGCGCTCCATGTTAGCCCCAAACCGCGGCGTTAGCTGACTAGAAACACTGGCTCAGATGAAGGATTAGAATGAGAAAGCCAAAACAACGGAAAGAGAAATTGTCCATATACTTAGCAAAGTCTGGTATCGGTTGCGACGTTTCAAAGGCGATTAATCTCGAAAAATCTAAGCCCCCTATTGCAATGGAAGTGCAGGGCGTCGAGGCAACTCTCTATGTAAAAAAAGAGCCCCCAAAACCGCCACCTCCTTGGACAAAACTATTTACAGACCATCAGGACCTTCCAGAGGATATATTCGGGGGCAGAAAATCTGTTGGGGCTGCGTTAGTTATTAGATTAGAGGAAAACTTATTTGTATTAACCTTCGGTACGGGGTTTCACCTTCTTAAAAATGAAGCTGTTGAAAGAGATTTCGGGCTTAGGGTTACGTTAAACTCTGTAGACCCAGACAAATTGAGAAGCTTAGATAAAGCCAGCTATGACCATAATCCACTGAATTCAAGGACCCAAAGTTCAATTGATTTAGGTGTATTTGATCTGGATGTTGATTCTGAAATGGACATGCTATACGCGGTAACTGGTGTATCCACAGTTCCTATATTTGGCTCTCATGTGACTGGAAGAGATGCTCTTACTCTCGTTTTAGAGATAAACTTAAATGGACTAAAGGAAATTCTTACGGAGTGTTTATCAAGGTACAAAACATCTCTTCCTAAGGATTTTGAATGGGTCGAAAATATCCAGCGAGTTAAGGATAAAGAGCTGCATGAGGTCTTAGATCTAGAGCTTGATGACATTCTGGCTAAAGGAGAGTTTAAAAATATGTGGCTCGGTGAGCCTGAGATCATTGACTGGGAATCGCAAATTGGTTATTCGTTCGACCTGTATCAAAAGACTCCTAGACACGTCGTCTTAATAATTGATGATTTAGTTCAATATTTTAATGATAAGAGCATTTCCTTAACATCAGAAAATCTTAGAAATCAAACCATTCATATTAATGACAATGAATACAACTCGATTAAGAAATGGTCTGCTTACAGATGCTTATATGCTGAGGTGTCGACAGAATCTGAGCACTACATTTTACGAAATGGCCAGTGGTATATTGTAAATACAGACTTCGTAGACAGTGTAGATAAATTTTTGGAAGGCTTTGATGCCTACGATTTTGAATTTCCTACATATTCACATGATAGAGAGGAAGATTATAACGAGTTTGTTTCTAGCTCATATGGCAACATTGAGCTCATGGATAAGAAATTTGTAAAAATTGGCGGACCCCACGATAAATTGGAGTTTTGTGATTTAATTAAAGACTCATCTGAATTCATTCATGTTAAGTACTACAGAAGTTCTGCCACGTTAAGCCACCTTTTTTCACAAGGATTTGTCGCTTCTGAGGCTTTTGTTGGTGATGTAGATTTCAGAAAACGATTAAATGACAAGCTCCCTAACACCTCAAAGTTATCGTGTACAGATTCGAGGCCTGATCCAAGCGCATATAAAATAATCTATGCGATTGCGACAAATAAGGATATGCCGAAGGAGCTTCCGTTCTTCTCAAAAGTCACGTTAAAAAATGCACTAAAAACGCTAAAGACATTAAACTTTAGTGTATCTATTTCGGCAATAAAGGTTGATCCTCTTCTTGAGATAAAGAAAAAGGGAAAGCCCGCTAAGGAAAAGAAGCTGGCATGACTTTAATTCATCGTCCGGGGATAAAGGACTCGGTGACAACTGAGAATTATTCTTGTTAATTGCCCCGCTTAAATTAGATGAAGTACGTCACCGCTACACGTTATCCAGAAAGCTTCCATGTTCTTCAACGTCCCTGATTTACAGGCGCAGCCTGAAAAGGCGCTGGGAAAGATGCCAAGCCATGTAAAGCGCATAAGACCGGTGAAAATTAAATGGGAATAATTCTCAGTTGTCACCGACCTCTTTTGCCGACCCCTCTTACAACCGTGCTTTGTTACGCGCATTTGGCGGGCGAACATCTGCACAGCGCGGCGGGTAACGTCCAGGGCACAATTTTGGCACAGTCCTGAAACGAAAAAGGCCCGCGATTTATCGCAGGCCTTTAAAATCGTGGTGCCCAGAGGCGGAATCGAACCACCGACACGAGGATTTTCAATCCTCTGCTCTACCAACTGAGCTATCTGGGCATTTCTACCAGTGGTAACTGGCGAAGGCGCGTATTAAACCTTCTC
>Ga0098059_1001001_pt1 | contig 14780 bp, 6 predicted proteins | sample 20_taG_FD_92580 | JGI IMG/M metagenome (GOLD analysis project Ga0098059, IMG submission 92580) | Marine viral communities from the Subarctic Pacific Ocean - 20_ETSP_OMZ_AT15318 metaG | ecosystem: Environmental > Aquatic > Marine > Oceanic | place: Subarctic Pacific Ocean | collected 2015-01-19
AGTGCTGGATCTGGTGCAGGTGAATCTGGTTCTTATGGTACTGGCGGTACTCAAGGTTCTGCAGGTAATGTTGGTGGAGCTGGTGGAAACGCAAGTGGACATGGTGCTGGCGGTGGTGGATCAGGATCTAGAAACTACGGTGGTTGGCTTAACAATGGACAAGATGCCGTTACTAACGGTGGAGGTGGGAAAGCTGGTACAGTAGATATTAGCGGTCCTCACGATGTTTCTAGTCTAGGTGCAATAAATATATCTAATATATCTATTGGAGCTGGTGAAGCTGGTGGATCAGCAACTACTGATGTTACAGGAGCTGGTGGTACAGGATCTGATGGTAGACTTATAATAACATATACTGAAGAAAGTTTAGCTGATGTACACTTATTAACTACTGTTGAGAAGACTACTATTGATAATGGAATAGCGAGTATACCCTCTATAGCTTATGAAGGAGTTGGTTCCTATGTGTTAGCTACAAATAATGTTGGAAGTTCTGTTGCGGCAGGTTCCTCACCTGTTTATGGCTCTAATTTGCAAGCGGCAAACGTTCATGGAACAAGTTCTGGAGGTACTTTGACAGGCAGTTGGAGAGCTATGGGGTTTAAGGATGGAACCGCTACTTCATTTAGTTCTGGTAGAGATTCAGAAACAACTCTTTTTGTGAGGATAAGTTAATGCCAACATTTAGAAATCCAAAGTATATAAGAAGTGATAATAGTTTAATTGATTTAGAAATAAATCATTCTGTTTATGGTTGGATTCCATACACTTTAGATAAAAATGATACAGGTTCAGAGTTTGATTGTAAAGCTCTTTGGGATGAAGTAATAGCAGGAAGTGTTACAGCTTATACTGCACCATCTAACTCTGTATTATATGCTAACTTAAGAAGTACAAGAGATAAACTATTGCTAGACAGCGATTGGACACAAGTAGGAGATCTAGTATCGTCAGGTGCTATGACATCAGATAAGTTAACTGAGTGGAAAACTTACAGGCAATCCTTAAGGGATCTACCAGCTAACACTTCAGATCCATCAAATGTAACTTGGCCTACAAAACCAACATAAGGAAGAGGATATTGATAAAAATAATAAGAGGTGAAGAGCTTGCATTACGGTGGGTTGAAGTAGAACCTATGATAACTAAAGCTTTATCCCATGGTACTGGAGATGTTACATCCTTTGGATTGTTTAAAGAATGTTTAAAGGATATATCACAATGCTGGGTATCAGAAAATGAGGACGGAATAATAGAAGGTTGTTCAATAACTAGATTAATTCAATATGAGAATCATAAAGAACTAGTTATTGTTACCTTAACAGGTAAAAAGATTTGGACTAATATTGGTCTGCATGGTCTTAAATTGTTTGAACACTTTGCTAAAGGTGTCGATTGTAAGTATGTTAGTATTTATGGTCGTAAAGGTTGGAGTAAACTTCTTCCTAAAGAGTACAAACAACCTTATCAAATATATATGAAGGAGATATAATATGATTGATAATCCGTTTAGTCCAACGAAATGGACACAGCAAATAGCAGGAGGTTCTCATGGCAGGTGGAGGTGATAAGACAACAACTACTACTATACCACCAGAGTTTATGCCATACCTTGAAAAACAATTAGGTAAGCTAGAAGATTTAGGTGACGCTGGTGGCGTTGGGAACATAGCAGAAAAAGACCCTGCAATGATAGAAGCTTTAAAATTAAAAGCAGATGCTGCTGCTAAAGGTACAGAGTTAACAGGTAAAGCTGAAGATGCTATGAGTGTCTATGATGATCAGAAGAATCAGACAGGTATCTTTGGAGCTGATCAATATGGTATAGTTCAAGAACAGATTAAAGATCAGATTTTAAGAGAACAGCAAGGATCTATGGGTGGCTTAAGGGGTCAAATGGCTGCAGCTGGTGGTCTTAGTTCTGCTCGTGGAGAGATGATGCGTGAAGGAGCTATGGGTAATATTGCTTATGATAAAACTGCAGGTGAGTTAGCTCGGCAACGTACAGATGCACTTGGTGGTGCTGGATCTATAATTAGTTCAACTCCGGGTATTACTGCTGGATATACAGGTGCAGCAGATACACTTGCAGATGTTGGTTCTTATAATATGGACTATAATCAAAAAGTCCTTGATAAAGACTATGATGCTATACAGAAAATGTTTAATATCTATGGTCAAACAGGGAAGCATTCTGAAACTACAGGAGGTGGTAAATAATGGGTATTCAAAAACATAACAAATCCCCTAACTATCAAATGGAACCTATAGCATATGGACATCATAATCCTAATAACGAAACTGGACCATTAACTCAAATAGCTAGAGACTATGCAGCTGGTAAGGTTACAGAACAAGCTGATAAAGCTATTGATCCAGCTATTGAAAGTGTTAAAAAATATGGTGCATCATTGTTTACTACACCATCTGCAGCAGCTACAACGGCAGCAGCACCTGCTTCTATTGGAACAGCGATGCCAGCTGCAATAACTGCATTAGGACCAGCTGGCGCACCGGGTATGTTATCAGCAGGTTTAGGTGGAGCAGCAGCAGGAACTACTGGAGCATTAACTGGAGCAGCAGGTGGAGCAGCAGCAGGTGGAGCTATGGCAGGTGCAGCACCAATGTTAGCAGCACTTGGTCCTGTAGGATTAGCTATTGGTGGTGGACTACTTGCATCTCAGTTAATGGGCGGTAATAAAAGTCATGTACAACATTTAAATGAAGGTCGAGTACAAATACCACCGGGTGATAGGGATGCAGTAGAAGCTGCAAGACGAGCTGAGTTAGAAAGATTAAGACAAGCATGGTTAAATAGAAATAATCGAGGTGTAACTGAATCACTTATCCCAGAAGCTCATCCATACCAATCAGCAATGCCAGTAACTAAAGATTGGGGAGCAGATCAATGGTCTGGAACTCATGGTCAAACTTGGGATTTCCCCACAGAACGTATTGATGACGTTAGGTTTAAAGGTGGACCACCAGATATGATAGGACCACTAGCACCTAATGCTAATGAAGATGCTAAAGCACAGTTAGAACTTGCGATAAAAGAAGGTGAGCATATATCTGAACAATTAAGAAAAGATAAACTTAATGATGCTAAGATAGCTAAGGTAGAAAGTGAGACTAATAAAGGAACAGCTATGAATCTTTCTGGTTATGAAAAGCCTCCAGTTACATTTACAGATGAAGAGGGTACAGTTCACTATGCTCATGAGCCATATGATGAACGAACTGATGAACTTATGGGTCGTATTAATACTATATTATACCCACCAATAGGTGAACAACCTGCAAACACTGAGTTACTAAGTGATATGCAAAACCCATATTTACATCCAGAAATGGTATCAATTATTCCAGAAGCTCGTCCTTACGATCAACAAGTTCCATTAGGTATGGGAAGAGAAGCTGCAGAAGCTCGACATGCACTTGGTCTTAATGCTGGTGGTCCAGTAGGACCACTTGGTCGTAGTCAGCTGAGAACACCTACAGCTATAGCTCATGCAAAAGCTTATGACTATTATAATAAAGCAGCTAGTGCAAAACGTGATCCATTTGGAATGTATTTTGGTAAACAAATGGTACGTAGTTTTCCGGGGGAAGCACCTCTAAGTATTAAAGAAAGAATAGTTGATCCTTTAAAAGCTAAATCACCTACTCTTTTTGGAAGGATAAACCTAGGTGGTGAAGGAATGCAGTTAGAAAATCCAAAACTACCTACTGGAATAATTCCAATTCCTGTCGGATTTCAAAATCCATACTTAAAAGGACATGATACATAGGAGATAAATATGAAAGACTTAACAGATCCCACGAATAGAGACACCGTTCCTGCGATGTTAACTCCGGGTGAGACAGTCGTAAATAAAGAAGCTTCTATGATGTTTGGTCAACAGTTACAAGCTATGAACAATGCAGGGTTACAAAAAAGATCTGTAGGAAATGCAATGGTTTATGCTAATGATGGTAAGTATATATTATCTGATGCTGATAAAGATCAATTGATTCGTATGTCTATAGCAGAAGCTGGAGGCGAAAGCGATGAAGGTATAGCTGGTGTTATGTATACTGTTTTAAATAGGCAGAAAGCAGGTGAGAAACAATGGGGTGGTAATAAGATAAAAGATATTATCCACAAGAATAAAAATAATGAAAGGTATCAATTCTCATCAGCTAACCCAACAAGTCCTGTTTACTATTGGTTTAAAGATGATGAAGTTATTAATACACCAGAGTATGCAAAATCTAAAGCTATTCTTGAAGGTATGCTAAAAGGTGATATTATAGATCCTACAGATGGTGGTCATTACTTTTTAAAACCTGAACTCGATTACTATGATAGTAATAATAGGTTAGAAGGTAAAGGATATCCTATGGCATGGTGGCAAAAAACTCATGGTAGGAAAAAAATAGGTAGTCATGTTTTTGCTCGTGATGATAAAGTCTATGGTTATGAAAATCCTAATGTGTATAAATCAATTAGACCAATGAAAAGACCAGAATCAATTAGACCAACAGCAAGAGAGTATATAGAAAACTCATCTTTAAACGTACCAGCTATGGAGGGTATCCCTATGTACGCAAACACTGGAGCTAGCTCTCTACAAACTTTAATACAATCATTAATGAAAAATAATCAATCAGGTGGTATACCAAGGCATCAAGTTAACCAAGGTATAAAGAATGATCAAGAGTTACTCTATGGATCTTCTCAATCTCGTAGTAACATCTTAGGTGGACCCGGTGATCCTTATGGCAGACAGTTACAACGCTACCCTTCAATAAATGAAGTAGATGTTCATGGGTTTCCTCATGATCCTTATAGTCGTTTAGATCCTATAGAAGTGACAATGCCTAAAGAAGAAAAGGATTTGTTTGAGTTCTATCATGGTACTAGGGATTCACAAAATGATTCTAAAGGAATGAATCTACAAAAAATAATAGATCAGAATACAAATACAATCTCAGAAATGCCCGGAGCTATTCCTACAACTACTGTTTCTGAAGTAGGGAAGGACTCTGCACTGGGTGCAATTCCAGAAAATGATCAAGATCCAGAGTCATTTATATCTAAACTTCTTCCTGAAAATGTTTATAATTTTTTAACTAAGGAAAGAAAAATACCCGAGTCAATGGGTGGTGGTGATCTATTAGGTATTGCTGACACAGTTTCTCCTGAGAATACTGATTTACTACAATACATGCAGAATCCATATTTACATCAAGACACAGATTTATATAACCCTAATAAAATAGAAGTTGCAACTGGACCCGGTGGTGAGACGATTTCTAAAGAAGTACCAATAAAAACTTCTAAGGATTTTCTAGCTGCTGAAGAGAAAAACTTATCTGAATTAATGGCTAAGTTAAATAATTTACCTGCGGATAAGTTAGAAGATATTCAAAAAGTAAGTAATCAAATAGACGAATCTAAAAGAAAAATATTAGAATATGAAAATATAAATATTAGAAATGCTATAGTAGGGCAGGAAGCAAATAAAAAAGTAGTTGATCAAGCTTTAGAAGAAAGACAAAGACTTTTAGACTCTGGTAGAGATGAAAATGATCCTGTTATAAAAAAGATAGATCAGTATATTGAAAATGTCGAAGGTGTAATACCTAATATATCTGATGCTTTTTCAACAGATAATAGAAAAAGATGGAGTCAAGCTAAGAATGGACCTATTCATGGGTCTGCTGCAGATATGGAAAACAGATTAGAAAACTTAGCTGCTAAAACTGGCAACCCTAATATGCCCGGATCTGAACCAGAGAGAGAAGATCAGTTTGGACCTAAGCCTTTTGGTGGAGCTTTAAAAACTGCTTTATCTGATATGGAAGAAGAGAAAAGAAAGAATCCATCTAAGGTTGATAAGATGTTAAAGTCAGCTAAAGGAGTTGTTGGAGCTGCATTCGATGATCTCTTTGATGCAGAGTCTTTAGCTAGAGCTGCTATGATTTATACAGCGTATAGATTAACAGGTGCTAGTGGTAACCAAGCTATCAAAGCTGCTGGTGAAGACTATCTTACTCAAGTTCAATACGTTAATAAGAAAGAAATTTGGGATAACCATGTTAAGAAACTAGCAAGCTATAAAGTATTTACACCTGCAAGTTTAGAGCTTTATGCGAGAACACAGGATACTAGCGATCTTGTACGATACTCTGATTTAAATAATATAAATAAGGGTAAAGATACAAAAGAATATTGGGATATGTCAGTCAGAGGAAAACCTAAGAAGTACATTGCTAGATCTTATACACAAGGTTCAGGTGAAAACAAAACTACAGGATGGGTTACTACAATAGATGGTAAGGATGTAATCATTGATCCGACAAGTTCTAGGTGGACCCAATTTGCTAGAGAGGCTAAGGATTGGAATCATCCTGACTTTTTAAAATTTAAAAAAGATAAAATGGATAATTTTAACAGTATAGTAAAAGATAAATTAAATCTTCGTATGTATAGTATAGAAGCTGGTGAGGTTATTGCTAATACTGAAAGTAGAAAAATGGTGTCTAAGTTTGATATTGCTGTAGCTGATGAAGCTAATAGACTTGCAAGGTTTGCATGGACATATAACTTACCTGATGATAAGGTTATGGAGATATATACATTAGCTGTTTCTGAAGCAAGTGAATGGATGGACAAAACTAAAGAGAAAGTTTTTCAAATAGCAGGTTCAGATATAGATAGTGCATATATGAATTCCGCTTGGATTAAAGTAAATGTAGGTTCAGATAACTTGTTTATGGTAGACCCCGGTCAAGATAAGAAAACTTTCCTTAAAGAAAAGAAACCTCCTGTATATGATACACCAGAGAACATATCAAATACTATTAGAGAGTTTCAAACATTTTCTATAGATAATAACTATCTCTTTCCTCAACTTTATGATAAAGATTTAGCTCAATTCTCATCAGTATTATTAGATAAGATTGTTAATATAGAAGATACAGTAGAAGATAAAGCTGGAGCAGATGTACTACCAGATTGGAACACTTGGTCAAAGACTTTTGTAACAAAAGAATCTAGAGATTATCAAGGATCCGACTCAGGAAGTTCTAAGTTAGCTCAGAGTATAGAAACTTGGAGAGATGATTGGGGTAATGAGGAACATGCAGGTAAAAGTGAATTCTTAAAGTTTTTACATTTTTACATGTATAGTTTACGTACTATGTACAATCAATAATTAAACTAGGAGAAACAAATGGGATTAGTAGATGCAATAAATGAGGGGTTTGAAAGTCAAAGGCTTGGCAACCCAGATGATTACATCCAATCTCCGAACACTATGCCCTATTTTGTTGATGGAGATACTGTTGACAAAGGGGGTGTTAGTTATAGGCTAGTTGGGTTTGATACCCCAGAGATTTCAAAGATAATTGAAGATGGTGTTTTAAAAAGAGGAACACCCGGTGGTAATAAAGCCACTGCTATTATGTCAAAGCTAGCTAACGATAATGGTTTTACAAACATTAGACCTTTAACAGATGGTAAAGGTAACCTAAAGAAAGATATATATAATCGAGTATTAGCTGAACTTGTTGATGAAAGTGGTAATAGTTTTAAGGATAAGATATTAAGAGAAGGTATCCTTGGAACATCAGCGTATTCTTCTGATCTAGAAAAAGCTAAGTTTGAGCTTGGTGCGATAGATAGGTTCTATAGATTATCTAATAAGAACCCTTCAGACTATGAAAAAGCTAGGCAAGATATGCTTGATGCTAGAATAAAAGAAGGTGAGTTCTCTAAGGGTATAAAGAACATTGCATTTGATGAAGAAGAATTAGCAGCTGCAAATCAATTAGGTCTAGGAAACTATTACTCTCAGAACTTAACTCAGACAAGAAAGAATGATCGTACTATAACCAATGAAGCTTTAAATCCTATCTCAGATTCTTGGGAACAAGGATGGATGGGAGTCATGGAAGGTATGTATGGATTTCTAGAAGCAACTGGAGATGGTCTGAATATTGAAAAGCTTTCTGATATAGGTGAAGAGGGGGTCGAAAGATATCGTGCAAAGGTTAACGAGTACGGTACGAGACTAACAGACTTCAGAGATATCGATGGTGCATATGATATAATGATATGGATGGCTAATAATGCTGCTATGTCTGTACCTTATATGGCTGTAGCTTTAGGTACGTTAGCTGTTGCTAATGTTGCCACTCCTTTAATTGGTACAGCCGTAGCTATACCTTTATCTATCTCTGCACCTTCTGCTGTATATGCAGGTCAGACATACAACGAGATGAAGGGTGAGAAGAATGCTGGTTTAGCTATGATGTCTGGTGTGGTTCAAGCGACACTAGATAGATTAGGTTTAGCTGCTATCTTCTCTAGAGGTGTTATGCCTAAACAACTTCTTACAAATGCTGTTGCAGCACTAGAAGCTAAGGGTGTACCTACCATGTTAGCACAAGCTCAAGTAGCTACTGCAACTAAAAGAGAACTTGCAGGTTTCGCAGGTGATGCTGCAAAGGTAGCAAAGCAACAGATAAGAGGTAAACAATTATTTAAATCTATTGGATCTAAAACAGGAGCTGCTGCTGGGGGTGAGGGATTAACTGAAGCTGGTCAAGAAGCTACTAATTATCTTGCAGCTACAGCTGGTTCTGATTTACCCTTTGATTATGATGAGTTAAATAGAAGAGTTATAACAGCTGCTGTTACTGGTGCAGCGTTAGGTGCTGGATTCAGTGTCCCATTTCAAATAAGTAATCATGTAGGCTGGGCAAACGTAGCTTATGGAGCAATGGAAAGTGATGGTACTGAAGTATCCGATGCTGCTATATGGGCTGATGAACATATGAAAGCTAACAAATTAGAAAGTATGCCTAGTAATGCAGAGAATGCTACAGAAGCCGATCAAAAAGCTCAAGAATTAAGTAATGAAATTGAGGCAGAAACACAAAGGGTGTATGATGCTCAAAAAAAGATAAGTATAGCTAAAAATGAATGGGATAATATATCACAAACTAGAAAAGATAACTTATGGAAAAAATCTAGAGAGAGGGCTAAAGAAAGATTAAGAAGACAAAACCCAGATAAAAATTATGATGAGCTTGAGGATAGAACCCAAAGACATATGGAACGATGGGGTAAGTCATCTTTTCAAAATAGAGTTGTTGAAAGTTTAAAATTATTTCCTAGATTATTTCATAGTATCTCTACAAGTTCATTCTCAATAGATAGATTAAAAGCTGGTGGATTACCATTAAGAAAATTAAAAGATATACTTGGTAATGCTATGCAGAAATCCTTTAATGGAGCAGGATGGGAGTCACAGAAAGTACATCTTGTATCTGATATATTATCTAATGTTATGCCAGATGTAACTTTTTATTCAACTGTTGTTGAGGGTAAGTTAACTGGAAAGAAAATTAATAAAGCTAGTAAGACTCTTTATGATCTATGGAATAAAGGTAAGAAAGTAAAAACTAATTCTGATGGAAGTGTAGAAGTTACTTTCGATCCAACAACAGTACCTAAAGATCTAAAGGGTAGAGATGCTTATATTGAATTAATCAATCAACTTAATCAGTCAAGTGATAAAGCTTTAAACTTATTAAATAATATGAACAATCAAATAAATAATAGTAATGAAAAAAATCTACAAAGAGGTGCTATAAATTACTTAGGACAATACTATAGTACATATAGAGCAATGTCTGTTAAGACTGTTAGAAAATTTAAAAAAGAATTTAAGAAAAAGTTATTAGCTATACCTGAAAAAGAGTTTGAAGGTGGACGATTAGATGAGGCATATGTTGATGCACTTATTGATAAAGTAATTAATGCTGGTATTACTGATTTTGACGATGCTTTCTCAATGGTAAGAGGAGATCTTAATCCTCAGTTTACTAAAAAGAGAACTTTAAAACTTTCTGAAAGACCAGAATTTGATAAGTTTTTTGAGCAAGATATATATACTAATATAAATACATATACTCAATCAGCAGCAAGACATCTTTCTCATTCTCAATTTATAGGAAAAGATGGTAGAATTATTAATCAACTTCTAGATGAGACACAAAAAGAAATGGCTAAGACTATGGGCGAAGAGAGAGCGCAAATAGAAGTTGATAAAATAGCTTTTGAATTATCTAATGCATTACTCGCTGAGTCTGGTAACTATAAACGTGCAACCACTGAAGCTGGTAAGAAACTTGAACGAATTCAAAGATCTTTCTTAATGTTTACAGCTTTAGCTGGATTATCTTTATCTACTATATCTTCTTTTGTTGAGCTTGCTTTAACTGGCAGACATTTAAAACCAGAAGATGTTAATGGATTACTTAAAACTCAGGGTAAAGAGTTTGCTGCTATGCTTAAGACAGGTATGAAACAAATAGCTAGTGATATACCCGGTGGTCAAAACTTTAATACAGCTGCTGGTTTAGCTAGAGGTCAATTAATTATACGTAGATTAGGATACATTCAAAGTAACCTAGGAGCTGCAACAACAGTTGGTGCTACAGAAATTAATGCTTGGCAAAGAAACATAATGCAATCATATTTTAAATGGAATGGTTTGCAAGGTTGGACTAATTACACTCGTGCTGTTAGGGCTTCTATTGCAGCCGACTTTATTAGTGAAAAGCTAAAGTTAATTGCTGATTATGGTTATATCTTTGAGGCTGATGCTGAATATGATTTAACTACAGAGAAAGGTAGGGAGTTATTACTTGCTAAATCAGATGTATCTCAAGGTGAATTATTTAGTAATGAAGCTCTAGAGAAATCTACATTAACTAAAAAAGAAGTTGATAAGGTAACTCGTGAAGTTGCTCAAGCTAAAGAAGCTTTAAGGAATTTAGGATTAGATGTTGAAACTTTTGTAGACTTTTATAAAAGATTTGATCTTAATATACAGCATAATAATAGAGCAGAGTATAAAATACTTCTTGATGATACAAGTACGCTTGAAGAAAAGACAGCTGCTCAAACAAAGATTATAGAGAATAATAATAATGTTGCTGATATTCAAGAAGGTATTGATGATGGACTTGGTATACTTACAGCAGAAGAAACAAAGTTTAGAAATGATCAGCTCAGAGAAGCGACATTTAATTTTGTTAATGAAGCAGTAGCACTGCCTATGGGTATGAATAGACCATTGATCTATCAAGATCCTAGGTACGCATTGTTCACACAGTTCCAAGGTTTTATGTCTACATTTACAGCTAACCATTTACCTAGGTTATATGGTGAGTATGTTAAACGTGGGTCACCTACTATGAGATACAGTGCATTCTCTATGATGGCAACTATGATTATGTTAGGCTTTGCATCTCAGTTCCTAAAGGATATGTTGAAGTATGAAGATGAAGAAAACTTCTTAGGGGTTGCAACAAGAAGCCCTTACTTAGATACATCTGATTATATTCAACGTGGTGTTAGATCTTCTGGATTACTAGGTACATATGAAAGAATCCTAGATCAGTTTGCACCTTTGTATCCTCAAGGTAAAAAGAGTGATAGCTATATTGAGTTCTTATTTGGAACAGTGTCTAGGGAATCTCCGGGTCTTAGTAACCTTGAGAGAATCTTTAGTGCTGGTGAAGATATATTAACTGGTGATGTTGGTAAAGGTATTAAAAAGATATCTAAGACTACACCGTTTATTGGATCTATCAACAGATTGACAAATGAAATAGGTGACTTAACAACTAATTTAGATTTTAAGGAGTAAGATATGTCTAAAACATCAGGAGCTGGAGGAACAGGTGGTCGCATTACAGATGACAAAGCTGAAAGACTTGTAAATCGTGAAGCTCTAGACGCTACTAACATGCCAGATTTTGCTAGAAGACTAGACCCAGTAAAAGAAAATTTAGAAAGAGCAAAACCTATTTTATTAGTTGATGATCTAGATACTGTAGATGATCAAGGTACTCTTCCTCTTGCTTTTACTGAACAACAATATAGAGATCAGTTATTAGCAGAGAAAAGAACAGGAGATTTAGAACGACAGTTTGGTCCTTTAGTTAGAAGCATTAAAAAAGGTGTTGATCCAGTTAATAAACCAAAGGATACAGACGCTATTGATGTTGAACAAGATCCAGATATATTTGTAGCATCTCCTATAAAAGAACAAGGTCTAGATGATAGTCCTATAGAACGTGAACAGTCTCTTAGAAATAGGGATAAACTTCTTGATTCCCAAGTAATACATGATGGATTTACACGTAACTATCAATTCTCTCCTGCTTCAAAAGTACTTGGCAGATTAGATGACTCATTGAACTTTCTCTCAAAAGTAGGTAATTTCTCTGGGCTATCATCACCATATGGTACTTCAGCAGAAGGGTTTTTATCACAGTATCCTCAGTGGGTAACAACAGATAATAAAGGACAAGCTACTATACAATTAAATACAAATGAGAAAAGACTAGCACATGCAAGATACATATCTGAACTTCCCGGAAGTTTAAGAGCTGGTCTTTTATCAATGGATGCTCTTGAAAGAACAGACAGTGATGTTCTTATGCCTGTTCTCCCTGTAAAGGTAACAGATTCTCAAGGGGTAACTCAAGAGTTTGAAAGAGCAGGTCCACCTTTACCTAAACAAAATATTAGTATTAAACCAGAGCTAGTAAAGATTTTATTATTACATGCTGAAGAGGCTATAGCTTCATCTCAGTATGCTGATATAAATGCAAACAAAGATTTCTTAAGCGAACCTGAGTTAATTAAATATAAAGATAATAAATTCATAGCAAAAAATAGAAGCAGTGGTATCATAGGTAAAACTGCTTATAGGCAGTACATGTTAAATAGGGGTGTACCAGATGAAGATATTAAAATTGTACCTGAAGAAGCTATAACACTAGGGGATTTTGCACAAGAGTTATTCTACTCTATACATGGTCAAACTAAAACTCCTTTAGTAGAAAGAATAGATGCTACAATTACTAGAGATAAGACTATTCAATCACCTGTAAGATTTACTTTAACTGCTACAGGTAATGCAGCTTTGAATGATCCAAAATCTAGAAACATGCGTCGATTTCTTTTAGGTGGTAGCTTTGTAGATGTTAATACTGATGATACTACAACTTCTCAAGATGCATTAAGAGGGCAAAGAAAGGGATATAGATTTTCAAAGATAGCTGAAGAAGCTAGGATTAATTTCTCTTCTATCTATTTTAAAGTTAATAATGTAAATTTAAAAATGTTACATGAAATTCTTATTCCATTTTTAAGATTGTCAGAAGATGGTAAGGATTATTATAATGTTTATAAAAGACTTAATGAATCTCAATTATGGAAATTAGAAGCTGTTGACTTAGGTCCAGAAAGAGTAAAGTTAATAGAGTATTCTATAGATGAACAGAAAGCAAAACAATATCAAAATAAAAAGAAAGGACTTCCAGTACTTAGAGTTCCAACAATAGAGGAAGAGTATGATGCACATGTCCTAGAAAGGATAGGTGTTCTTAAAGGTCTTGTCATGTCAAGAGATATAGCTTTTAAATTTGACACAGCTGTTCAAACTTTTTCTGGAAGATTAGATATCTTAACAACTCTAGTCGATCCTCAAGCTCATAAGATAGCTAGGGGTGCTATGGCAAACACTAATATTTACCCTATAAAAAAGGGAACTAAAGCGGAAGATTTACTTAGACAAATGTTTGCTTTAGAGTTTTCATTAGGTTCTACTCCATATATTACAGAGGAAGAAGGTCAACTTGTAAAAACAAAACTTAAAACAGATGCTTTGTTATTAGCAGAAAGAGATAGAAACTTATCTATATACAGTGATACATATGAGAAGTGGGGTGATAGAATAATTGAAATCTTTAAACTTAATGAAGATTACAAAGAAGATTTATATAATATGAATGAAGCCTTAGATCCAAGTAATCCTGTTTTAGGTCAAGGACATTTCACACAACTCATTAAGAACCCAGTGTTCTCTCCTAAAAATATAAACATACCAAAGTTAGATATAAATAATGATTTAGATGCGTCATTAATTAAAGCAATAGAAGAAAAGAGTTTAGACGGATCAGCTATAGCTTTTATGAAACAATTATCTGAATATTCTAAGTATATGAAATGGAAAAGAAGCAGTGATGATTCTCCATTCTATGCTACTGTTACAACACACTTAGATGGTAAGACAAGTGGTGCAGCTATTATAGCAGCGTTACTAGGTAACTTAGATACTTTATATAAGGTTGGTGTTATAAGATCTCAAGGTATAACTGTTCTTGATGAAGGTGATTTAAGAGATCAAATTATTAACACTTTAATTGAAAGACTTCATGCTGTTCCACCTACCGATTGGGATTATTCAAATTATAATTTCAAAGGTAATAATGGTGGTCCTTCTGTAGATGGTAATCACAATGTACCTTTTACAGATATAGAAAATATATATAATGAAATTATCAGAAACAGAGATATGGCAAAAGAAGTTATAATGACAGGACCATATGGTAAAGAGTTTCTTTCTTACCTTGAGGATGTTAGAACTTTTATGAAGTTAAAATATAGAGACTTAAAAAGTAAGGGTGAACCTCATCCATACATAGTATCTTACGAGAACTTACAAAGGACTAAAAATTTATGGCAAACAACTCAAATTATCCATGAAAAATATATGGAAGCTTATGATACTATCTTAACTGATAATGTTAGAGAGATGAAATCAATATTGAGATCTACTATTTTAGGTTATCAAATTATGAACCTACCTGAGTTATCATTTAAATCTGCTGATGGTTCAACACTTTCTGTAACAATGAATGAAACT
>Ga0098059_1001003_pt1 | contig 14774 bp, 14 predicted proteins | sample 20_taG_FD_92580 | JGI IMG/M metagenome (GOLD analysis project Ga0098059, IMG submission 92580) | Marine viral communities from the Subarctic Pacific Ocean - 20_ETSP_OMZ_AT15318 metaG | ecosystem: Environmental > Aquatic > Marine > Oceanic | place: Subarctic Pacific Ocean | collected 2015-01-19
AATTTCATGGCGACATTATTCGACGAAACCGAGGTTTCTATTAATTTAGATAGGCCGGAGAACGTTATTCTGGGATCTATAGACGACCCCGAAGCAACCTTAAAATATAAAGGGATGCACGAAGCCCCTACAGAGGGGGCTAGGATGAGCTATATGGATGATGGGATGTACCCATCTGACATATATTCAGAAGAAGGGGCGAGACTTTATGGGCATGGGGGGACTGATGTTGATAGGGATCGGAGGATGCACGGACTTCTAATGTCTGTACGCGGTAAACCTGAAGCCGTTGTAACAGTATACAGAAGCGTTCCTTCTGACGCAAAAGGGACTATTAGTAAAGGAGATTGGGTTTCACCCGAACTTCAATACGCCGAACATCATGGGGCTAGAACTTTGGGAGATGACGGATATAAAATAGTATCCAAAGAGGTAAAGGCAGGCGAGTTGGTTACTGAAGGTAACTCTCTTTATGAGTTTGGTTACTCTCCTGCGGGTGGGGTACAGTACCCGTTTTTTGTTCCGGATACAGGGGCCATTGTTAACTTTGGAATTAAAGGGGTGACATCCAGTAAGACAGTACGTATAAATTCTATTATGGCGCTGGGTATGCGTAAGGGTTTTGGAGGTAAGGCACTTAAAGCCATCACAAACGCCGCCGATAAAACAGGTACAGACCTTGAATTAACAGCGCAACAAATACCATCAGGTCCCAGCACCCCCAGCGGTATGACTACAGAGGAACTTGTCGAATGGTATAAGAATAATGGATTTGTATTTGAAGAAGATTCGGCCCCTTTCGCTTACTTTGGCTTTAGGAAAGCGCAACCTGCGACACCCGAAGAGACAATAAATTACTCTTTGGAGGGTGCTTGGGCTTCAAACAGCGAGAATGATTTATTAATAGAGCTAGGATATGACAGTGAAGGTAATCCAAACCCTAGCAAGCCAGATAAATGGGGTGATAATGAGAAGGCTGCCCATGCAGCAGCGTTGGCTGCGGGCCGCAGCGGGTCTTTAGCCGTCCTAAACACCCGTTACTTCAAACCATCTAATAATACTTTACGCATTTCCCGCCAGCAGCGGGCGGCAGCCGCGCTTCGCATCGCTCCCTGGGAGAATAAATCGGTGCCCAGGATCCCGGCGAGGTCTCGCCTGGAACAGAGTTTAAAGCGTAATCAGCAGGATAAAATAAGGCGCATACCCCTTACAGGAGAACCTATATATTTATTTAAAGACAGGGTTAACCCTAAAGTTCTAAAAGAAGGTACGAGAGTAGCCGCCCGAATAGACATCCCGTCGTTCAATAACACGGTCGGCGCACCGGAAGGCCCCTTGTACGCTATATCAGTTCATGAACCAATAGCGGCGCCTACCACAGCGTGGGACAAGGATAAAGTGGGTAGGCCGATTATGTACTCAGGGGTACTGAGGCTGACTAATGTGAAATTTAATGCTGGGCACGGTGACCCGACTGACCTACATAGAGGCAGTAAAGCCATAGCCATGGGGCAGAAGAAAAGCACGTTAGCTACCGTAGAAGGAAATATAAGGAAGATAACAGAGCCTGAGTTTGATATATTTACGGAAATATTTGAGGATGACAGGAGACTACGCTTATCCGATTGGCGCGAGGTCGCTTATAATCCAGAGAGGTCTTCCGAGTTTAGTGACATAACTGATATTAATAATCCACTCCCTGTAGTAGGTGCTGGCGAAATTATTCAAGTCGGGAGTCGTATATACGCTAGTGGTTTATCCTATAGAAACTACCCAAGTGGTAGATCAGTACCACAACACACCTCCGAAGCTTATTACTGGGGTGAAGAGGATTACTCAGAGTTTACTTATTCAATGCTTGGGGTGGAATCCCCATCTGATGAAGACATTGATAACGCTTCTAAGTTTAGTGACGTTATGAAGCTTCATGAAATACCCTTACTTTATGAGGGTGATTATGAATCCCCTACAGTAAAAATACCGTTCTGGAAACGTGTGGGAGGTAGACCATTTACTTTCTTTACTGGGGTACTAGATAAAAGAATACAGAGGCTGGATGACAAACGCAAGTTTGCCCAGAACGCTTCACTCTACACCGTTAAAGCATTCGATAAGTTACTTAATAAGCAAGTTAAGAGTGCGTATGGAGTAGCGAAAGAGGATTTATCCATAGCGGACAAACAACTCCTTTCTGATGCTACCGGATCCGCTAAAGGGGCTACATTAAGCAGGGATCAGGTTGCAGAAATAGACGCTCAACTAACACATGAGCTGGAACAGGCTGATGCTTTGGCCGAGGCTAAGTTTAAAGTCGAACAAACTAAAATAGATCAGGACATAAAAGATCGAAAAGGGGAGTCCGCTGATCAAATTAAAGAACTTGACCCCGTAGCAGATAAAAAGACAATTGCTAAGATGGAACGTGAGGGGGATGCTTACGCAAAGCAGAGGGATAGTAGAGTGCGGAAAGTCAAGAAGGCTCTTGATGAACAAACCAAGCTTATCAAAGCGGCGTCACAAGCTAAAGCTAAGAGAGCGCGCGCTCGTTTACGTAGCGAGAATGCTTACGAAGCCAAAGTAAAAAGGGCTAACGCGATTGATAAAGTACGCCAAAAGTCACCTGAACTTGCAGATACGATAGATGAACTTCGCCGCTATCTGGATGAGCTATCAAAGAAGGTAAGTGACGTTTATGGAGTATCTCCGGAGCTTAAAGTTAGGTTTGATACTCAAATGGGCATCTACTTGACGCAGTCATATAAGATGTTCTTGGATCCTAATTGGGCGGATACCGTAACTAACGATTTTGAGTATGATAAAATAAGGCAAGAGGCCGCAGATTTCTTTGAGTCCGAATTTATTACCAACAGGGCGCGCTCTATTTACAACGAGAAAAACAGGCGTGTTATTAAAGAAGCTTCCAAGTTAGTTAAGTATGGGCCTGACGGTGAACCCATACCTGTCTCTTTACAGGAGAAAAAGGATTACATAGAACAATATGCGAGTCCGATGTCTGAAGCAGAATTGATTGCCGAAGAAGAATTAACTAAGCAAAGTGAGGGAGGGGAGCGATTTGGTGAGCGTATGGTTAGAGAATTTATTGATTCCTACAGGGGGTCCGGTTTAATGAGCGCCCAGTTGGGCCAAGGTGAGGGTCATCACCCATTGATCGATAGTTTGAGAAAGCAAAAAGATATACCCGAACCAATAGGAGCTTTGCTGGGCAAAGTTGGGCCGGAAGAAACGTTCGAGAATATGTACCGCACGTTCGTTAACTTAAACACTATGCTGTCAAACCAGAATTTCTTGGTTCAGATGGTGGAGACAGGGAGGCGTGACGGTTGGTTACTAACTAGGGATGAGCTTAGCGAGAAAGCTAAAGAGAACCCCGAAAAGTATGGGCAAGGAAACTATCAAGCAGTACGCCGTAGTGCTTTAGCTAAATCCATTACTAAGAAGGGGCAGTTTGATCCTTTCACTAACTATACAGTTATTGGGCCAGATGGCACCCCTAGTAATGAACCCTTGTTCGGCCCTACGGAGTTCATAGACTCCATGGAGAAGACGTTTGATCCGGTAACGGTTAAGCAAGCCGTGGATGAGGCCAGCTATGTGTCCCAAAAATTACACGGCATCGCCAGTAAGATGACCGGTATATCAATGGGCTTTAAAACTTTAGGTTCTATAGGTTTCTATATTCGTAACATTGTAAGTAACATGTTCTTCTTCGGGCCTTCCCAAGGATTTATTAATATGTCCGCAATGACTAAGGAGCTTATTGCCGAAGGGCGTAAATTTGCAGGTAAGGGCGACATCCTCGATGCCGAAGTAGCTGAACTTATTCATTTAGGTATAATAGGTAATGAGATCCGCCCCTCTTTCATTAAAGAAATATATGAGGGGGCGGCTACGGCTGATAGCTTAATTCAAGAGCTAGAGAACCACTTAGAAGCGGCAAAGGATAAAGGTAAGAAGGCGCTTAAAGGTGTTAGCAAAGCTAAAAAAGCTTTAGTAGAAAAAACCATGGAGCTTTCCGGAAGGGTAGATGCGTTCTATAAAATAGCGTATTACAAACATGAGCTGAAGCATTTGCAGAGGGCAAGAGAGGCGAAGAATGGCGACAAATATGAGACTATGTCCGACGAGCAACTGAAACAGGAGGCCGCTCGCAAAGTTCTTATGACCGCTCAAAGCTACAGTCAGGCGCCTCCTTTGGTTAAAGGGGCTTTGAAATCATGGTACGGAATTATATTTGCACCGTTCTTACGGTTCCGTGTTGAGGTTTGGCGTATCTTACTTAATACGGCAAAGCTAGGCTTTGAAGAATCACGCGACTCAAACCCTGTAATAAAAAGCAGAGGTAAGAAGAGGCTGGCTGGTCTAACGTTGACAGTCGGTGGACTGGGCGCTGGGTTATCTTACGCTATGGCATATGCTTTCGATGGGCTAGGCGATGAAGAAGATGAAGCAAACAGAGCTTCCATGCCTTCTTATCTTAGATCGCACACATTCTTCACATTCAAAGACAAGGCTAACTTCTTTGGTGAGGGCAAAGATAAGATTATATCATTTGATATGACTTATCTTAATCCTTACTCTGCTGTAGCCGACCCGTTCTTACGAGCATTCGACTCCATAAGGCGCGGTAACATGGGGGATGCCGCCGCCAGATTTTACGGGGGATTCCTTACAAATCAATTCATGGACGATCAAATCGTATGGGGAACCGTAGCTTCTCTGTTAAAGAACAAACACCCAGATACGGATTCTCCAATATATGAGGAAACAGATCCACTAAGAATTAAGCTTATGAAGATAGCTCAGTTTGGAACTAGTGAAGCTGTTGTGCCTCCTACTATGGAGCGTGTAGGAAAGGGGACATCCGTTATGAAATTGATTTCAGGAGATGCGGCACTTGGTAGATTCGATCCTATCGTCGCTTCTTGGCATGAGTTATGGCCTACACGTCCCCACATAATTGATCCACAAAAACAATTGGAGCGATTTTTGAGAACGCGGGGTGAGGAGATGCGACGCGCGCGCTTAATAAAACGCCGTATGAAAGCCGAGAATGTATCTGATAATGATATACGAGGATTCGCTAGGAATGATGTTAAGACTCGTATGAGAATTAACCAAGATATAGTGGGTAAGCTTAACGGTTTTGAAAAAATGGGAGTACCTAAAGATCAGATATTCAGAACTGCAAAAGCTAAGAACTATGGTAAACGTAGAATGGATTTGCTACGCAACGGTTATATGGAGCGCCCTGTTCTCACTAAAGATTTCCGCCGTGAGATGCATAGGCTAGGCCCTGAGTATGTGCGGCGGATGCAGATATTCGACGAAGAGGTAAACAAAATGCCTCGTTTTATTCCTCTGGATTAACTTCTATTTCTGGTAACTGTAGTGTGATGATTCTGTCCTAGGTACGCGCTGACGTTTTCTTATTGTCACACCCAACGGTTTATTTTTATTTAAGTTCTGACGCCTACGTCTTCGCCGGACTTCTTTAAGTCCTTTGGTGCGTGCGTACTTATCCTGTTGTTGTTTTGTTCTAGCCATAATTGCTATCTAATATTCGTTGTAATTCCTTACTTACATTATCCACTGCCTTTAAAACATCAGCATCATTTAAAGCGACTCTGGCTTTTGTTCGGTTCACTCCTTGGTGTCCAGTTGCAACGGATCGCTTGAACACATGCGCCATGTCAGAAGCGGATGCCCCAAATTGGGTTCCTACATACATTCCGATACTTACCCATCTTGATATCAAATGGCTTTTCCCTTCTATTAGTTCGTCTTGCGAGAAATTGCTCGCTGTAGCAGTGGCTACTGGAACCGCCAACAGAGTGTTTTTAGTGGGTACTTTAGTGGCTTTCATTTTTTCTTCTGCTTTTGTTTGCTCCGGCTAGGTTTATAACGTGGGTAGGGTCTTCTGAGTTAATATCTCCCCATACAATTACGTGTGGGTTTCCCTCTCTGTTTTCTATCAGCACAACTTCACCGTCGTTTGATCGGAGATCACTGAATCCGTCTAGTTTTACTAGTACTCCGTAAGATCCTCGTAGGAGTTTTATCCCCACAGAGTTCCCTCCATCAGGGTTATCTACATCGTCTAATTTATCTATAGCTATTATGTTCTTCATGATTGGTCTTTAATAATTTCAAAGCAAGTAACTTTGTTTCCTTCTTTTTCTTTCTGTTTTTTTATTTTATTAACTTCTTTTTCAGCATCTTCTTTAGTGAACCATGCGTGGATGCTTTGGTCTCCGTTTGCATGTAACAGGTGTATTTGATAATCTCTACTCATAATTTTTTAGCCTTCCGGAAGCCTTTTCAAATTTTCTTCAAAAAGATGTAAGGAAAACTTAGCATCATCTATATCGTCTTGTAGCTTCTTGGGTATTTTATGTTGCCCCTTGAACTTATCTATAAGGGATTGTTCGTAAGCAAATATAATGTCCCAGATAGTTTCTGCTTCTTTGTTTATATCTATGAACATTTTATTTGGATGGGACTATTGGGGGTTTCGATAGACCTATTGTTTTTTTAAAGTGAGCTTCCATCTCCATTAGTGCGTGTAACAGAATACTCCGCACAAGATCAACATCTTCTTCCTCATCAAAGAATTCGTCCGTGTTCTCCATTAAAAAATCCCACAACTTAACGTCGAGTGCATTAAGCTGATTCATAACTTCCCAAATAAGCTCTTCCCTTGTTTGCTTCGGAATTTCTACGCGACGTGGGCGGCAGACAGCGAAGAAGCGTAATATTGAAAATATTACTAACAGCCATAAAATAATAAATAAAATCCACATAGTATTAATCAGGTAAAGTTATTCCTCTGTTTAAAAGTTCTTCATCAGACAGGTCAGACGCCAGAAGGTTGACTTCGTAAATATCATCTATCAGGGCTTTGAGTTTTTTAGCCTCGTCGTGGAGCATCGGCCCTATCTTAGATATAGCCTCATCATAGGAAATATAGTCATGCTTATTTGAAGAGGGCGGCTTTTTAGATATCTTAGGGGCTTCCTCTTCGTCTCCGTCCGATAGAAAATCTTTCAAGGGTAACGCTGTTTCTGAAGGTTTACGCTTACCTTTTTCACGAAACAGGAGGGAGGGTTCAGGATCAGGACTCAATGAAAATAGATAATTAATATCACCTATTTTTACTTCTCTTGTTATTTGTTTACTTAATTGTGTTGCCATATTTAATATTTTTTACACATTAATTATATATGGTCAAGTTTTTTTCTTCCTTACCTTTGAACAGGGGAGGAATTTTTGCTTTTTTCCTCCCCTGTTTGAACGAAAATACGGGAGGGGTTGGAATTAGCGCAAAAAACGAACCCCTCTCTGGTTAGTGCACACCTTTCTCAAAAAGGGGGTGCACTAAAATAGGGTGTGCACCGGAAAAAATAGGGTGTGCACCGGAAAAAGGGGTATCCGGAGGCATATAATTTGCGACATATAGTGCCCACAGCCCAACAGATGGTCTAAAAGACACGATCTGACCATCTGTTGAGAATTTGCGACATATAGTGCTAGCTCCGTCCGGAAAATTCGGTTTGCCCAAGGGGCGCCTAAAAACATCCGCACTATAAAAATAGGGTTTTCTTTGTTTTAGACGGTGAGTTTTCGCGCTCCAGGTTGACGCCGGAGCGGTCCAGATTAATCTCATAATTAACCCATAAAATAATAATAAAAATAATAGAAAAATATATGACTTAGCTTTATAGTACGGCGTCCAAAAGGACATTTAACAAATAACAAAATACAATCTATGAAATTACCATCTATTAAACCTAATCAATTAGCCACGCTGGCAAAAATTGCATACAGCGGCGGACGCATATTTTCCCTATACGGCCAAGGCGGCGTAGGGAAAACCAGCATGCTACAAAATATCGTAGCGCCTGCACTTAACATTGACCCTAGTAACGTTTACCTAGTTAACCTTTCCGGATCAGGTCCTCAAGAGGCACTTGGTTATGGGTTACCTGATATGGAAACAAAAGACATGCACTTTTCAAATCCTACTATATGGCCGACGGCGGACCGTGTTAAAAAAGGTACGCGCGCCATGCTGGTGCTGGATGAATTCACAGATTACGATATAGCAATCCAGAGTTTATTGCGTGGCATATACTGCCCATTTGGCGGCAATGGTAAAATAGGGACGCATGAGCTTGCTAGTGATTTATTTATATGCACTACAGGGAATAGACGCGCGGACGGTTCAGCTAAATCTTCATTACCTCCGGCACCTTTTATTGAAAGGTCCTTTCCTTTTCTATTAGAGAACAACGTCGATTCATTTATAGAATATGCATTTTCATTACCTGATATTGCAGACTCTCCTTTAATAGCTTTTCTCGCATTCCATTGCGGATTGAAAACGGCCTCAGATAATGGCGGTTTAGATCATTACTGTCCGCCAGTAACTACTCCATGGGATGGCAGTCCGCATCCATGTCCGCGTACATGGGAGGCCGCTATGCATGCCGAACGTGAACTAGCCGCCGCGCAATCAAATGACCCCGAAATTTTGAGCATGGCCTTGCGGTCCTGCCTTGGTGAATTAACAGGCACCACGGCGTCAGCATTCATCAACACCGTTTATAATGATTTGCCTTTTTTGCAGGAGGTTAAAAAAGGAAATAAAGACATTAGTACATACGATGATGATAAAGGGCGCCAGTACGGAATAGTATACAGCGCCATCCGGCTGGCTATCCGTGACCATAGCGACGTCAGCACGGCCATGCACAAAGGCAAACTTGATTGGTTAATCGAGGGCATTATTAAACCAGCACATAATGACATCCGTACATGGGCCTATGGTGCCGGATTAGATGCAGGGATTCCATTAGACGAACACGATGACCGAGTCACTATGCAGGGAGCAATTCTAGATAAATCAGCTTAACTAAAACAATAAACAAACAATAAACAATAAACAAACCAAAGCAATGAGCTTAATAAACGTATACCAAAAAAGTGAGCACATCACTAAAGACAAGGACCCCAAAATTAAAACAATTAACTCGCTGGTCCTATTTTCATTTAGAACTAAACAGCCATCGGTAACGCGCCTAAATAAACGCGCTACTCGTGACATTATAGCGGACCAAAATGCTGATAAAGATAGCGCGCGCATGTATAACACCCTGCTCAAAAAGCGCGGTACTATCTTAGGCACTATTTCGTCACTGTTTAATTCGACATCTAAAAAACTTAGGTCCATGGCCTTATCGCATCCGGCTGGAGGTTATTACTTACGTGTTAAGGATGTGGAAAACGTGCAAGCCATATTCGACGAGTCGAGCGCCAAACTTAGGCAATTAAAAGCCGAGTTAGTTTGTGCATATGATGACATTCCGCGCCCTTACCTTAGTGGCTGGAGCGCCGATTTTGAATTACCTGATGCCGCAACATTTGCAGAAGGTTATTCGATGACTCTGGAGTGGATGAATAGTCCGGCCAGTATAAGCGGCACCGTTCTTGAAGGCGTATCTAATGAAGTGGCCTCCAGAGTAAAGGCATCATCAGAAAAATCGCATGAGGATTCCTTCAGAGAAGCCCATGCCGGACCCATTGCCGCGTTACTAAGTGAATGCCTATTACCAACAATTGAGCAAATGACCAAAGGCAAACGCTTACGCGGTGAAAGGTTCGACAATATTAAAAAAGGCGTCGAGCACTTGCAGGAAATGAACTGGCTAAAACTACCGGAAATTGACACGTTAGTGGAGGCCCTAAAGCCCTGCTGTATTGACCGCGCCGAGTTAAAAAATGATCGCGACAAGCACAAAGCGAAATCTAATATTAAAGAGGCCGCACGCGTAGCAAAGCAAACCCTTAAAGACTTAGGACTATAAAATGAACGTCGCAAAAGAGATACTACAAGGACCCCAAAGGAAAAGCCTAGTGAAGCTTAGTAATTTGCCGCCTGTATTTGATAACCCCATGAGGCGCCTCCGGCGCTTCGCGTTTCCTATATATTGTAAATTGATGGCTATGCAATGGCATCTGGATACAGGTGTGACATGGGCGTCTACAGATGGGCGCGGTTTGTTTTTAAATCCAGCCGCATTCAATTGGTTATATGCTGGTGGTCACGAAAATCCGGAAGGCGTAACAGCGTGGATCCTAGGGCATGAAGGATGGCACGGTCTCAATGACCATCCACAAAGGTTAAGCCCTGCTAAAGCACCGGACCGAAAGCGCGCCAATATATCAGCGGACCATGTCACAAACTTAGCGCTTAATGATATTAATCATCAAGCTGGTCGAGTTTATGCAAATGAATTCCCACTATGCGCGCCGGAGGGCCTTTATATGGATGACGCGTTTTTAGGTATGTCAGTTGAAGAGGTATATAATGAAATAGGACCCCAAGGCGGCGGCGGTACAGGCGGCACAACTGGCACATCCACGCAAGAAACCCCAGACGGTAATCCTAGCCCGACATCAGGCAAAGGCGGCGCGGACGTAAATGACCAAGGCACGACGTCCGGAGACGCGCGCGGCGGTGATGACGGCGAAGCTAATGAAGACGGCGGTGTAACCTCCGGCGGCGGCGGCCAATCTAAACAAGGACAGCAGGCAGGGGACGACCCTACAAGCGGATCAGGTAAGCAGGACACTGGTAACGATGACACGGAGCAGGGTGCAGGATCCACGAATCGCGATGCATCAAATTATGGGTTTGAGGGTGTAGCAGGCACCGAAGACTCTGATGACTTACGCGAGGCCCAAGCTGATGATGGAAAAACTAAAGCCGAAGTAGAGCAGGAAATTAAAGAGCAAAACAAGTATATCATTATTAATCAGCAGATGAATGAAAAGGCTGGTTTAGCTGGTGATACATTTGGACGCCTTATACAGGCCGAGCAAAAGACGCCGCCAGTAGATTGGCGCGAGCATTACCGGAATTGGTTAAATGCACGCGCGGCTAGTGGCTGGGATAAGCCTGTTAATATTCCGGTATTTACTTCTACTGGTTTAGTTTGTGCAGGGCGCGAGCAGAATATAATAGAGGAGCTTGTTATAGGTATAGACGTGTCCGGTTCTGTAGATGATAGGGACCTTAGTGACATGTACCATAAAACTATAGCCGTGCTTGATGAAGTGAAATTCATTACAGCACATATTGTGCTTTGTGATTATGAGATTCGTAAGGTCGTAACTGTAGAGAATAATAGCACCGAGGAGCTAAGAGGAATACTTGACGGCGTCGGCGGTGGTGGTACCGCATTCATTCCTTATTTTGAATGGGCCAGTGAGCACGCGCCGAATGCACCAATCATTATAATGACTGATGGCGAATGTGATGACCTCTATTATTTAGAGGACCCAAACGTGCCGCTATTATGGCTTAGCTGGGCCGAGCCAGTCGAATCTTATAAAGTAGGGGAGGCGATAAAAATATGGAATTAACCATAAGGATAAACGCGCAACTATTCCGGCGCGGTGCTAAGTGGTGTCTATCGCCAGTAAATCAGCCGACATTAATATTAGAATTCGACTCAATTAATCAGGCTAAATCGTTCGCTAGGTCTTCATTTTGGCGGATCATTTAGCCACGGTACATAGATAGATAGAAACAGGCGTCTAGAGATAGGCGCCTGTTTTCATTTACAAGGATGCCTTTCAGCGCTAAACTCCGGCCATGAATAGAACAATTAAACACCCTAGAGAGTTGAGTAAAAGCGCTCAAGAAGTGCTGAAAGCACATCTGCGACTAATTGAAGTACTCACTACTGAGAAAGCGCTGGAAATAGTGCCAGTATTCATTAGCCGCCTTATTGATATAACACTAGGCAAAGTGCCATATGGCACCGAGCTAATCGGCGCGCCTGATGTGGTCCTAAAGGACTCCGTCGCTAAAGAGGTACACATGGCCGAATGGGAAGCGATCAGGAACGCTGTAGTAACAGCATGGGCAACCGCAATTAATACCAGTGAAGACGGTGCATATGATGAAGATACGCATGAGCTAGCCGCGCACTATTTAAAAGCAGTAGAAGGCGCCCCTACGCAATTCAAAATGCCAGCCCTTTACGACGTCGATTATAAAGACATTTACTTTTTACAATTGTTTTCAGACGGTAGCGAGAATGAAGGCACCCCTTACGGATCATATGCATTTGATCAGGACACCGGAGCATGGGCCACGTTTTCATCTGAAAAGGACGCGCACGAATGTGCGGCGGAAGCACTCGATGATGAAGAGGCCGGATATGACTCTTATAAGTTAAGGCGTCCGGTCGGCGAGTTAGGATTTACTGAAGTAGTTTATGCTTCAGAAGAAACTGACGAAGTTGAGGAGCCTAATTTTACACTTGATTAATCAGTTAATAATATAAACCAAAAGAAAGGCGCTCATTGATTTGGGCGCCTTTTTTGCGTTTTAAAGGCGCTGAGAATCGCATGGATGACCAAAGCATGGGCCATTGTACACGCTGGAGCCAGTCTCAGGCCCTTACTTTGCGACATTGCGACATTTGCGAGACCCTACCGGAGTAATTGAAAAGGATACCAGAAGCAGGGCCAAGGATGCCGGATGCATGAATCGATAGCCAAATGGCCGAGCTTGCTTGCTCCAGGTTGCAGCCGGAGCGCTTGAGATTATTATAGATACTTGCCGCGGCGCGTGTTATAATGGCGCCTTATGGAAAATGAAAAACCCACCGCGAAAGCGGCCAAGCAGGGGGCCAGTGAGTCAAGCTGGTCCGTAACTGAGATATTAGCCGAGATGGAGCGCCGCGCGCTTGCATTCGATAGGGAGAAACTCCGCAAGGATTATTTGATCCCCGAACTAGTCGGCCATGCACGTGATATCCTGAACGATAACATCACCTATACGAGCGCCGAGGTTAAGAATACCTTAATGGCTCTGGTCCACGTCGTGAATGATTACAGGCACGCCGATATGAAGGCCAAAGGATTCACGGTGCCGGACAGCGCCGTCGAGGACATCATCGAGCAGGAGCCAGCGCCGCGCATTCAAGAGGTAGCACTTCGATACGCTGGGCAAACGTTGGAGCACCTTACAAAAGAGGAGACCAAATGAGCACGTATCTAGACTATAATAAAATAGACGCGCCGGATCCATTCGACGCGGAGCACTTCAACCACCTAGGAACTATTAAGTTCGAGAAGTGCGGCGGCTCGTGGTCCAGCACATCAGATAGTGAACTGTCTAAAGCACTACGCGCCCAGCTTAACGCCGGACTAACTGCTGGCTTTTATGATGCCAAGCATTTCGGCGCTACCAGTGCAGAGCACCTAATGCTTCGCGTTTACTGGGCGGCTAGCAATGAATGTGCGGTCGATATGTTCAGCGCTGTAAATGGGAGCTTCCCATATGCGGCGGATGTGGCAGTAGAAAAGGACGCCGAAGACTGGAGTTGGCTAGCTAAAGGTAATGATGGAACGCATCATAATGAGGACCGCGCAATATACGGAGGCTGGAACTAAACCGGAAGCACTAACTAACCTAAGAGGGCCGTTCATTGATTTGGACGGCCCTTTTTGCGTTTTAAAGGCGCTGAGAATCGCATGGATGAATGGATCACGTACCATTGGCAAGGTCATTTGATTCTCAGGCCCTTAACTTTGCGACATTGCGACATTCGCGACATTAACCGGATAGATTAATCAATCAGCATACCGTGAGTAATGAATAAGGATTCATGAGTCAGGGGTCATGAATCAGGTCAAAACCGCTGAGCTGGTCCGCTCCTGGCAATCGCCGGAGCGCTCCAGATTTTTCCTAGGGCCAGTTGCAGCGGCTGGTTTTCTGGTGCCCATCGAGGGGCCGCTTCCGGCTGGTTTAATTTGGCCCATCGAGGAGCTACCCAGGATTCTTAAACAAGTGTTAGCGGCTAGCAATGCAGAGCGCGTTTTTTACCTAACGGTTTACCAAGTATTCCTAACAATAGAACAAAGCTTTTTAGATAACATTAAGACAGAATAGAACACTTCTATTAGTCTGACCCAGATTGACCGCCGATTGATAAGGTTACCGGAAGCCGGCACCATGGAAAAACAGTCTAGGAATCATGATGCAGGGACCACGCCACCGGTACCCCCACCCTTTTTTAGGCGGACATTTATATTATATATAGGGGGGTCTGCGAAAAAATTTGACAAAATCTTACCCGCCGATTAAACATAGGCGTATGCCGGATAAGAAAAAGCAAGAATACTACCAAGAAAACCGTGAAAAACGCCTTGAATACCAGAATAGTTATTATAAGGAAAATAAGGAACGGATAAAGAGAATCAAAGAAATCAAAAGGGACTCTGATCCGGACTGGGTGGAACAACAGCGCCGATATAATCGCGAATACTACAAATTAAATAGAGAAAAAATAAAGAAACAAAGGGCAGAACGAGCGATTTCAGGGTAAAGGATCCATTTATCGGCGGTGGGTCGCCTATACGAGTAGACCGCCGATTTCGCCAGATACCCCTTTTTGCCAAAAGAAATGTATAAAAAATATACAAAAAGTCCATATAAATACGTTACGGAGAAGGTTGTAAAGTTTTTAAAAGGGAAGATTCAATTGTTTCTGTAATAGAAACAATTGAAACTAGTATATAGAATAATATTATATATAGGGTAGACATCAATTCTTTTCTACATATACTTAGTCAATTATTTGCATAACCATGGTAACCGCCGAAATAGAAAACCGCCGAATAAAAATACCGTCCGCCTCTAAGTATGAGATAGATGAAAACGGATTCGTTTATAGGGG
>Ga0098059_1001004_pt1 | contig 14760 bp, 12 predicted proteins | sample 20_taG_FD_92580 | JGI IMG/M metagenome (GOLD analysis project Ga0098059, IMG submission 92580) | Marine viral communities from the Subarctic Pacific Ocean - 20_ETSP_OMZ_AT15318 metaG | ecosystem: Environmental > Aquatic > Marine > Oceanic | place: Subarctic Pacific Ocean | collected 2015-01-19
CGCCGTTTGGAGGACAGACCAAACGAATTTGATGTGTGCCCTCATCTGGCTTCCAAAAATTGTCCGAAGAGTCTCCGCCTCGGTTCGTAAGAGCAGCGTGCTTCGCTCTCATCTTGCTCAAGTCAATACCCATTGTATTTCTCCTTTACTGGTTAGTTGACCGTGATCTACTATACCATACAAGGAGAGGGTGTAAAGCTAATTTTCTTCGGGAGGGTCTTCTATTTTAAAAATCTTTACAACTTCAATGGGATGGACTTGTAGTTTTTTTCCGATGCTCAATAAAAGGGAATTTGCATATGAGTCCCAATCGAGCGAAAGCTCTTTGCCTGTTGCCCCACCATGCTGGGCAGCTACGGCGAGATTCAACGCATTGATCGTATAAAGTGTGTTTGTTTGCTTCTTGCGATGGACTCTCATGGTATAAAGACGGGGGTTAAAACTCTTCCCCGGAGAAGTTCTGGCATTGTAGGTTAATATTTTTTTATGAGGCTCATCTGTGTGTCGGAGTAAGAAAATATAATTGGTTGTTAGGTCCAGGTTTTCAACAATATGATTCACTTCTCCCATGATGACCTCTTCATCGCCTTCTAAAAAAGAAGCCAAAAGAAAACCTCTCGTTTTTTTCATTCTGTATCTTTCCTCCAGGTTATTCCTAGTATTTTAATTAGTTCCTCGGAAAAGATTTGGAACGATTGCTATACTGAGTTTTGAATTTCTTTAGTATAGGCAACACACAAAACCAAAGGGTCCTTGGCGTCCACCCCATAAACGGAAAAATTCACTGCCATATGGTTGTCATTCTTATATTCTTTGGTGTGGGTTTTGATTTTAGACATGAGCGTCGTATCCGACTCGGCTGCTTCGTGCGGCACACCATAATAGAAATGAACGTCACTGATGTTACTTAAAGGAAATAGCAAATTTGCCCCTCCTTTCGACTCGAAGGATGAAACTCCAAAAGTGGCGATTCGGCAATGCTCTTCTGGTTGTGACGTGTTGGGTATAATAGGAGAAGTGTGGTTAAAATAGTTAATCATAGCTATAAGATAAGAAATAAAATACGCCACACTTTGTTCGTATTTGTGAATGGGGACATCCCCTACTAACACCTCGACAGAAGACTTATTGATAAGAATAATTTCATTTACTGCTCCACTGCGGGCATATTCTTGAAGCACCCCACACACAATTTTATGATCTCGTTTTTGGACAGAGGAAGCCATAATTGTATCAGGACAGATATAAAGTACAGTTATTTTTGCATCTTGGATGGTTTCCAAGACCCTCAAGGAGGATCCGCTGATGGGATCTCCTCCTTCAACTATGAACAAAACCTCGTCATCTTTTTTTATAGATCGCAAATAAACTGCTACTTCTTCGGCATCAATTAGCTCTTCATAAGAAGAAATATCTTCGTACACCCCAAGCTCCAGACTACCTCGTTCAGCGGTTTTATCCATTATTTTATAAACCCGGTATTCTGGGTGGTTTGTTAGTTCCTCGGATATCAGGCAACTCAGGTGTCCTAACCCAATTACTTTATCCACGGCAAACCTCCAGGCTCCCAAGGTTTAGTCCTTTTTTTACATTAGTTTTAAACTTGCCAAAATCAGTCGATTCCATGAGACCCACGATGTCGGGAAGCAAGCTCAAGTCCCGCTGCTTTATATCTATTACTACAGCGTCATGTATCAGGAAAGCTATATGTGAGCCAGAGCCGTATTTCTTTAAAAGGTAGTTTATCTTCAAGGCCTGTTTTAAGGTTAGTTCAGCAGCGACGGATTGAACAATATAGTTTAATGCGTGGTGCTCATCGACATTTTGAATTACTTTTCTATAAGGAGTGACAACATTTCCCTCAACCCAGAACTTACGTAATACTTCTCGTTTATCATAATATTCTTCTAATTTATTCCTTTGTGCCTGGGGGAGGTTCCCCTTGGCTCCGTACATCCATGCAAAAAAAGCGGTTTTTGCTTCGGCTCGGGTTGAAAGATCAGTAAACACGTTCTTAAGATGAAAATCATGAACGTCACCTTGTGGTTGAGAATGTCCAGAAAGCCCCAAAAGAGTCCGGACTTCTGCGCCGTTGAAGTCTATCTCCATATAAAAGTCGTTAGTAGGTCGCACCGCTGGTCGAAAGACTTTATTTAAAGTTAAAATAGGAAAGCTATTCTTCTTAGTGGTTAATCTTCCAGTGATCGTACCAAAAGGATTATATTCTACACGATGATTACCACCAAGAAGTGAAGCTGCATGGCTTTTTAACTTGGGGCTCCCCATCAACGAGCGTAAATGGCGCTGGTCGAGATCAATTGAATGAGAAGAAATTTCACCCAGCATTTCTGCCATGGCTTTATAAAATTTATAACGAGGTGGGCGGGGCACACTATTGATAATATGTTGGGTGATTCTATTTTTCACAGAACAATAGTCTATGAGAAAACGATCAGGAACCAAATCATAAAAACAGTTTTCCTGCGAATTAACCTGAGAAATTTTCAAAGAACGCTTAAAAGCTTTGAGTTTCTGAAATACATCTTCCCATTCTTCTTGGAGATATTCGGGGATATATTCTTCCATTCTTCCGCCCTCTAAGTAGAGAGATGCATATTCAACATTTAACGATTGCAAGCTAGGATGATAGGACCAGGTGGTAGATAGAGAGTCAGGAAACTTGGCAACATCGAAAATCAATTCGTCATTGCAGTAAATTCCCACACACTCTTCTTTGTTGTCTAAAGTTTGAAATAACACAATTATTGCCCAGGGTCTAAAGTTTTAAGATTGATTAATAATATCACCAACACTTCGGATCGTCAAGGGTTGGAGTTGATTGGACCTAAGATAATCATCTTGTAAAAATTTTAAAGCTTTGTCTAGTTTGATTACGGAGTTACCTGGGTGGAAATCGTAAATATTAAAAGCTTCTCGGAGGGCTGTATATTCTTGCTGGGGAGTGAGGCTTATGCCTTTCTCTGTTCGGCGGAGATTGAAATATGTGCGTATTGCCCAACGATCGCCGTAACGGCCGCCGGGTGATAAAGCACTTTCTTCTACTGATTTTCTTCTATAAAGAAAGGTTTCAGAAACGACTCCGGCTGGATTGGTCAAGCAATGGTTTTGGGATTGAAAACTCAATAAAGGTTTGAGTCCTACATAGTCATTATAAAATTTTATCAAATAGCTTCTGAGAATATCTAGGTCCAATGTCCGAACCTCTTGATAGGAGTAAGAAAATATTGTATGAAACCACAACTCATTCTCAGTATCTGTACGCATCGCCCTGTAGGGTCCATAGCCCTCGGCATGGCGGACAATATTTTCCATACCCTCTAATTGAGAAAATCCGTATGCTTCTCGGGGTTGTGGAGACGGGGCGGGAATTACTGTTCCGCATTCATCCACCTTGTTGAGGGGATAAGATGCTGCCTCGGGTGGTATGCCTTTCATATATTCTCTCATCGCTTGGCTTTGTAGGTCAGCGACTAGTCTCCACGGAGCATTGGGATCAATTGAGAACCCATATTGACGCACGATATCTTGAAATAACCCAAAGTTTTCGTCGAGCATAAAGTTTAAAAACTTAACTCTATCTTGGTCATGGGGAGTATCGCTGATCTCTATGACTAGTCCCGATATATTGGGAGGCGTAGTAGGACTCTCAATGACGGAACTGAGAGTAAGGTTTCCAACCTCCGAAAGGATGCGGTTATAATAATCACTGAACAGAAAAAGATAATCGGAGAAGGTTTTCAACTGGCGGTCACGAGTATAAACTACGGGATTATTATCCAGAGTATTCATATAAACCGAAGAGAAGACAGGATATACCACCTCATTCATATAATTATCATAATAAGCCTCAGGGCTATGATAAGCTCGGACGGCAAGCGGTTCTGCCCACGGACTGTTAGAAAAGAAAACTTCATTAGTAGTCAGGTCTCGTAGTTTTTCCGCAAGGTCCCGCCAGGCGTCCGCAACAAAATTCATGGCATACAAAGAGGTTCCCTCTTTGGCATAACGTAATTGCTTTAACTGCTCCGGTCGGGGCATAATGGGGTCCGATAGGAAATTGACTTTACCATAGAGGTAATTTTCTCCCCAAAAGTTTTTGTAATTACCTTCCATGAAAGGGAATAAAGGTAACAACACATCTCGGTATACAAGCCTTTCATTAAAAATTGTTTTGGAGCTAGAGTTGTTATTTGCCCTCGGGCTCAGGGGAGCAACTAGCCCTGTTAATTCTCGGGGGGGCTGCTTTCTCATTCCGTGCCTCCGAGTTTTGTGTGTAGCTGACGAGGGTCGTCGTATTTGCATTCAATTGTGGTTTCATATGACCCAACCCCGATCGAATTCTCCACCCTATAAATACGATAATATCCCCCCAATTTTAATACATCGGCGGCTCGGCGGCCCAAACCTAGTTCTGCATTAATATAAACCAGTTGTCCGTTTTGAAAAAGCGCATTACCAAACAAATTACAAGCAGCGTCCTGCGGGATTATTAAAGCGCCAGCGGCTGCCGAGGCTTGATTCGAATTTTCGATCTTCATTGCCCTATATTGGGGCATCGATTTTTCTTGGAAATTAACACCTTTTAATATGCCCGTATCGGCTCCTAAGATTAAATGATATATCCCGTCCTCTTCGTCCATTGTGCGGTTTCCTATACGACGGTCGGGGTCTAACTGGCGGGCAAAAGTTATAAAATAATTTTTTAACTTGCCAGAAGCGGGAGCCCTACTTAGCGATTCCTTGGTAAGAAAACTACCTTCTTTAAAGTCGTTCTTTAGCGTTGCAGATGTAAAGTCAACCATCATGTGAGTCTGGGCTTTGGTTGAAACAAAATTAATCAAATCTGCCACGAGTCCATTCATTAGGTCGTTCATAAAATGCCTAAAAGCGTATGTCTGCCTCTCTTTGGCTACTACATTCTCCATAAACCAATGCCCAAAGTAATCAAAAGAAACAGGAATGTCAGCCAAGCTGTAATACAATTCACTAAAAGTGGTTCCTTTGATCGGAGCCGGGATTCCGGCTAAAGTTGGAGCGAAACTTCCCAGCAACACGCTTACATCTTGGCGATCAATGCCCATATTAACAATTGCAGTGTCGATAATATCTCCGAGCCTTAGATAAAACAAGGGAATGGAGTTTGCGGCGGTCTCATAACCAGCGTGGTTTTCTCTGTTGGTGGGGTCCAGTACTCGACTTTCTATTACTTTTTTACCATCAGACGTGGCAATTGCAAGCACCCTCTGTTGGGCGTTCTGGGGAGACCCAGGAGCGGGCGGACTTGTTATTAGTGGCTTGGTGGAAGACACTTTCTCGCCAGGGTTAGGGACTCGCATCGAAACTACAAACATGCTGCCCCGAGCAACCAAGGACTGGAGGAAAGATGCGTACTTTTGTCCTCGCACAGTGGCCAACATTTCCTCATAAATTACCTCAGCTTCTCCCAGGGCTCCTTGGGTGGTTTTTATTCCCTCAGTGTTATTGGGGGAATACTCTCTTAAGTAATCTACTTTTAGCCGCAAATATTCTATCTCAAACAATACACCAGCCAAAGTAGCACGAAAACCTGGAACCATTTCTCCCTCTTTTATAGCTACTTCATAGTTCTTGTCTTTGTTCATGCGAGAGCGAAGGTACCCGTTTTGTGCAACTAGCTTTGTGCGGGACGTAGGTCCCTTAAACCAACCCATAAACCCTCCGCCAGTTCCAGGCTTGTTTCTTTCGATGCCAATTAGCCGGTCGTTGATCTCATCTTTGCCCTTAAGTGCAGCGCCCCGTAGAACGTCCGACGTATTCTTTGCATAAAAAGCATCAATGCTGGCTACATATTCTATGTTTAGTTCCACCTGCCCCTCGTCTAAGAAATTTAAATTATATGACACCATGTTTAGAAGGAGATTTTTTTTCATTCCCTTGATGGCTGTCAGGAAATCATCAGAAAACAATCTTTGTCCCGTAGGAGACACAATTTCTCCCTCGGGCGCTCCCCACCCCACCTCAACACTCAACTGACGGAAATCGTTTTTTCGCATTTTATCGGGTGCAAGTCCCTGCACCTTTACCGTAGAGGAGGATGCTGGCGCAGGGCGTTTTCCGCTTTTTAAGGTTTCTTCCCACCCATTAAGCTTATCCTTAATTAGCCTCTTTTTCTGTGCTCGACTTTGTGGTTCCGCTCCGCCCTGGGAACGAGGAGCAAGCGAAGGGGAAACAGCAGTAGTGGGTTGCCCTGTAGTAAAAAGAAACCTTAAATAATATTCATTAACCAGTTCAGATATAGAGCCAAAATAAAGGACTAAATTTGCTTTTACAGTTTTGTCGCCTTCGTGTTTGTTCTCAAAGGTCCAATCAAAACTTTTAACGCCAACATTTAAACCATGTTGATCAGTAGAGGATAGAATTTCTCGAAGGCCGCCTGAGCTTCGGATATTTGCTAAGTCTAGCATTTTTTTACCCGACACATGGTCGCTAAATATTACGGGTGTTTCATTACCCTCCGCATCTCGCATAGCGAAAGCGACCTGTGGCACCAAAGAGCTTAACTCTGATGGGCGGGCGTGAACAAATGAACATGCATCAAAAGGACTTATTAATCTATGCACTACAGCGGAAGGCTCGCCAAAGAAGCTTATTAGCTTTTTAGGGTCTCGGTGTGGGTACTTGGTTTTGTCGGCCCCTTGGGTAGACTTATATCCATTCATCGCCACTAGCTGATCCATATTGTCCAGAAGCGCAAGCTGAACGCTTGCCCGTCGAGCGGACTGGGCGGCTGCTTCAGACGCTGCCACTTCAACTTCTTCACTTCGTCGGGCGGCGTCGAGCGCACGCTGAATTTGTTTCTCTGTGTGAGTTTCTGTCGATCCCATGTCGCCGTCACGCAGGCGAAGATAAGGCTCATCAATGCGGCTCGTATGAAGAAGCCGATTAGTGGTTGCAGCAATTGGTAGATTATTCTCTTCTGCAATAGCTACAGCCGTATGTACATCTACTAAATGCAAAAACGCTTTGGCTGCCATAGCTTTTTTCTGGCGTTTTTCTAGTTCATTCTTGGATAAATTGGCCGGGTTGCCCTGTATTCCCAAGGTTCCCTGCCAGTAAGTACTTCTGGCATCGGCAATTGCCTTTGCGGGGTCACCACCAGGGGGGTCGTATGGTAATGGGGGTAAGCTGTTACCAAAAGTGTCCTTAATGTCCCCATTACGACGTTGAGCGTTGCGGGAAAGCCATCTTCCCCGAGCGGCTCTGACTGACTTTGTGGGCTTGGCATTTCCTAGGCGGGGGCCCGTAACACGAGCCTGATTTGGATCAAGGGCTTCTTGCCAGCGTTTGGCTCTGTCTAGATCCTCAAATCCCGACCATCTCGATTTTTTACTACCTGACATCTCTTCTTCCTACTTTTGGCTGCCGTGAAAAAAATCAATGGCTTTGTCGAGCGGCGTTGGGACATAATAAATATCTCCCGGTGAGAAATGTGCCTCTGTAGGCTTACGATTATACCATGCGATCACCCACCAATATTTTGGATCACGGTAATATTCATAAGCCACATTATACAACTTATCCGTACTTCCCCATGATAAACGTATACTATCTAATTCTTGAAATCTGTCTAAAGCTGGGTAATGAATGACAGCAGTATCATATTGGTTTATGTGCTTAACATCCCTGTCTTCAAAAAATTCTTTCTTATATCCTTCACTATCGTTAGTAAAAATATTTCGATTGTCATATCGTGAAACAGCCATAATTAATTACCTCCCCTATGTTATTTGCTGAAGTATCGAAGCTTGTTCAGATTCCTCTACCGAATCTCCGCCATTGTTAGATGAGTCCGGAGCATCTCCCTCGTTTTCCCCTGCTATGGTAGGAACCGCTTTACTGGTAGTATATGGGAAACCTTTCGATCCGCCCCTGAAATAATATTTTTGTCCTGTGCCCACTCCTTTGCCCTCAGGTCCTTTCACCCAACCAAGTGAGTGTTCGTGCAAAACTGTCATTTCAAAATTAAGTCTAATATTTTTAGGGATATATTCTATGCCGTTTGTTCCCATGATACTGCTGGTGCCCGCCCCCGTTTCGCCACCGGGCATAGAGTTGTCGCCATCATCCAGAAAAAAACCATCCTCAAGTTCGGGATCCATCGTGAATCCGTTCACATATCCCAAAAGAGGTCCTCCAGTAGAGGCGTCGGCTATTAGATTGCCAAATTTAATTCGAAGAAGGGGTCCCATATTAACCGTGGTCGCATCGCCACATTTTTGACCCGAAGCGCCACCCGATTGATAGAGAGGATACAACATGGTTAATAATATATTGACCTTGTTCAAGTTATTTCGAGCTTCATTTACCGAAGCCGCCACAACATTGAAAGAAACTGATATTGCTCTGCGAGTATTTTGATAAGTAGCGATAGGATCTGAGCGACCAAAGACCTGTTCTGCATTCCAATTAACATTGTAGGCGTCACTAAAGCCAGTAAGAAAAGCAGGAAAATCCACAAAGCCGCCCGTGGGCACATGATTGATTCTTAGCTTATACGTTTTCCCTAACTTCTCTGGCAGGGTGGCCATGCTTCTGTTGGCTTCATTCTTGGCTTGCTGGTCTCGTTCTTTTTCCTGCAAATATCGCTCTACGTTATCTCCCAACTGATCAAGAACCGATTTAAATTTGTCACTAAACATGAATCAATCTTTCTCCTATTTGAAAGCTGTCGGGTTAAGGTATTCCTTACACACATCAATGACAGCTTTCCCAAAAAGTTTGTGGTTGAGTTCTAGTCTTATCTCTCTTTCCGTGGAAGGTCGTCCGCCCCCCGGTGAAGCGGTGGCTGGTGTCATAGCTGTTGTAAAAGATTCTAAAGCATCCGCAAGGCGGTTTAAGCCGCCGGCACGAGCACCTTCGGCGTCGCCAGTAACCCGCACCACTTGGTCAACCACTTTCTTCATGTTGTTTACATCTTCTGTTTTAATTTTAGTGGTGACACTTATGATTTTATCAAATGATTCTAGTCCTTCTTGAGCCTCGGAAATTCCCTCCAAAACCTGCTGAAGTGCATAGGTCATAAGACCAAACGCCGCAATACCTGCTATTGCCCAAGGTGTTGCAAAGGCGGCGAGACCTAGACTCAATCCATAAAAAGACGCTCCCAATCCGGTAAAGGCGGCGGCAATACCTAAAATTTCCGCTGCCGAAAATCCTTTAAAGTTGGATACAAGTTCTCCTACTCCCTTAGCCATCTCGCCGATGCCAACGGCAGCGAGCCCTACACCTAATCCTATTAACGCTACGGCTCCGCCTAATGCCAGGAGCGGACCAGCGCCAAAAGCAGCAGCAGAGCCCAGAGATAAAACAGCCGGAACCAGATAATAAAAAGCCGTACCTAAAGCTACAATACCAGCAACAGCCGCTATTGACTCGGCTCCCATGCCTTTAAAAGAAGCCACCAAATAAGAGACCCCCAAGGCGGCGGCTCCAATACCGGCACCCACTAGTGCTACGGCGGCACCCAAAGCCAGCATTTGAGTTCCTGTCAGTGAGGCGGCGGTTCCCAGGGTCGCAGTGGCAGTAGCTGCAACGGGGGCCTCAACAGCGGTTACTCCCATCAAAGCGTTAAATCCTGCCTGTATCCCAGAAACAGCCGCCGCTGCAACTCCATATGCTTTTGTAATAGCAGTCCATATACCAAAAGCAGCAGCAATACTTAGAACCACATGAGCTATTTTATAGTCAACCAAGAATTTAAATGTTTTTATAATCCCATTAAAGACAGGCTGCATAGCTAAAAACATCTCCTGCATAGTGACTTTAAACTGGTCCATAGCGGTGGTGAGCTTCTCGGCACGAACTCTCATTTCTTCCTGAGATTTTTGGTACTTCGCAAGTTTCACGGGGTCGCCAAACAAACGACTCGCCATATCTACGTCAACACCCATAATTTCTGCAATGGCCTGCTTCTCACGACGACTCATCTCATCAAAATTCTTGCCTTGCATTTTGAACTCTTTTTGCAGCAATTTAATACGGTCTGCCTCAGAAGCCTTCATAAGTTCTATTGAATTCAGTTGGAGCCCTAGTTGGGCATTTAATTTACCCGCCAGGTCAGCAGCGCCCTCAAATGTATCAAAGGCATCTGCAATACTGAAAGCGTCGTCAATAGTCATCCCTAAGCTGCGAGCTTGTTTAGTTAGTTTAGCAAACTCATCCGTACCCCGTTTTCCAAATTTTGCTAATTGGGGACCTATCTTATTAAAATCTGCAACTACCTGAGAGGTGGGTAGACCAACTTGTTGTGCCAACATATCAAACTGGCGTCCTGCCTTATTAGCCGCACTGGTGCTCAATCCCATACCTCGGGATAAAATATCTAAGGCTTTTCCTGTCTCGCTTGCATCTACGCCGAGCCTGCTCAATTCGGCAGCGGTTTTTGATGCCTCTGCACGACCCCGCTCAGACATAGCTGCAAACTCGGTCATATTCAGAGTTAGTTCCCCTATCATAGCGCCAGCATCACCAATAGTCAGACCTAAGTCCGCACTGGTGGCAGCAAGGTTTTCCATGTCCTGATTAAGGGCATCGGTAAACCCAGTGGTCTGCCCAAGAGTCACTCTGGTTTTGTCAAGCTCATGAGAAAATTCAATAAAAGCTGTAGTCAAACCGGTGAGGCTTGCAAAATTAGCAAAATCAATCCCCGTAATTGCCGACGAGATAGACTTTATATTGCTAAGAATATCTTGCTGTTTTCGCCTTTGTTCGGTTTGTTTTTCTAGAATTTCTTCTAGTCGATCTTCTTCCTCTAAAAGCTCTCGGGTTTTATCGACCGAAGCCTGATCATAGTCCGCCTTTGATTTGAGGTCTGTTAGCCTTGCTTCAAGGAGTTTTTTTAGTTTTTTCTCTTGGTCGCTGGCAGCATTTTTCAGATCGGAAAGTTGTTTGTCGATCTCCATCTGTTCTCTTGCTATCGCAAGAGATTTCTTTTGGGAATCACTAGATTCAGCTTGAGCCTGTATAAGCTTTCGTAAAGCCGCTAGTCGTCGTTCTTCTGGTAAAAGTTCATCAGCCATGTAATATTACCTAGCCGTGGCGAATCGGCCAATTAATCTTTGCTTCCCGCTCAAAGCGTTTAATAGCAACATCCAATTTAGCTTTTTGTTGATAGGTCATCGGATCATCAAGACCATATTTTTTAATAAAATCCATATATCTTTTTTCATTTACCAGTGCATCCGTAAATCTTTCGATCTCAATCTTGTTGCCACGGACTCTTACTGGGATCCTTCTGCCCTTAAACATCTTAGATAAAAGATAAGAAATCCACGCAGCGAAAACATGCAAGATATTTTCATCCAGTTTTCCTTTGCGTCCTGCTCCGAGGTCAAACACTACGTCTTGCAGTTGCTCTTCGTTGAGCTTTTTCATATAGAATCCTCCACTGAGAGTGTCATCCGACTTTCTCTCTATAAGTAGTTGTGTCTTTATAAAATATCTTCAAACGAAGATTAACATCATCGCCTTGATGATTTTGCCTTGCGAACAGATTCTTCTTGAGATTCTGCTTCTTTTGTCTTTTGTTCTACTAATCTTCTCAAAAACCATCGCCGAATAACTATAGGTAGATTGTAAGCCTCAAACAAGCTCCAGCCCCCATAATATTTTAGTTGAAAAAACTCTTCGTAAATGGCTTCTTGATAATCGTCACTTAGGCCAAAAAAAGTCCGCTGTAAGCGGGACCTCCATGTCCGCCGTATATCCACACGACGCACACTCATAAACCTGATTCATATCTAAATTAGGCGTAATGTCTGAATAGAAAGAGCGCAAATAACGAGAGTCTCTTGCGGGCAAAGTCTGTACAAAGGCAGCCAATGCCAAAGGATTAGAGTCACCGTTTACTGACACAATGAACGATTTAAGTTGGCTGGTCAGGGTCGTTTCGTTTTGCTTCTTTTTCGAGCGGCGCTGGGCTTCTTTCGCTAATTTAAGTTCGTCTTTTCCGGTCAAGAGACGGCACTCAACATTAGCCTTGGTTAGGGGGAGTTCAACCACAAAAGTATTGTTTTCAGTTCTTGTAGCTTCGTGACTCTCTATATGAATATCAATGTCTTTAGTATTATCTTCCACACTCAGTTCAAAAGAATATTCACCCACCGTGTCACAAGACGGGCACGTAACATTCGTATTATATTCATTGCCGTACCCTGTAATTCGAGCCGCTACAATGAGAGCATTTTTGTCTCCCACAAGCAGAGAATTTACTTCAATATCTTTATTTACTAAAATATTCTGAAGAAGGCGGTCGATTGCCAGACCCTCCTTAAGCAATGCACGGGACGTTAAAATGTCCTCATCCTTTGCTGTCATAAATCTAATTTCGGCTGTTGTCTCGCCGTGTAATGGGTGCCCATCGGGATAGAACCTGCCCTGGCTTGGAAGAGGTACGATCTCTGTAGGAACAGTCCAGTTAAACTGGGGAGTATCTGTAGATGGTGGAACATTAGTAGCCACGCCAGCGGCAGTGACTTCCTCCGTTCCTTCCGGAAGATTCATTCTATTATCGTTGCGGCCCATGATTATAACTTACCTTTCATCATTAACACGCCAACTATAACATTTATTTTTTAGCGTGTTAAATCTTTAGTTTTTATTTTCTCTCAGCCCAATCAAATGCTAATTCGACAGTGATTTCATTGAGTTCGTCAGATGTATAATCAAGGGTTCCACCCCAGTCAATACTTACTATGAAAGGATTGTTGAGCTTCCATGTTTCAATAGTCTTACCTTCAGAATTAGTTTGCTTAATAAGAACATCATTGATTGCCTGGGTGGCATTAAGTTTAGAAATAGATTTTCCTTGGCCAGTCATTATATTTGCATTCTCGTTCGGGTACTGATATCCCGATGCAACCAAAGCATCCAAAACCGTTTTGGCGGTCTGTTGGTCTACTGGGTCTACCATGGTCAAAGTGATATTGTCCCATGTAACTCTTCCTGGGTATTTGAAAGTGTGGTTCAAAAAACTATGCTCAATGGACGAAACATTAGCTTTAGGTTTTGTAACTGTTTTGATCGTCCAAACTGGAATTTCTGTAGCGCCTGCGCCGAAAGACACATAGAATTGAAAGTGTCTTTTGGGTGCCGTTTTTGCGTCTGTCCAACTAATGGGCATTTTTGTTTTCTCCTCTTACAATACCGTAGTATATAGTTTCTAGAAACTTTTTTTAATCCTCAAACGAAGCACCGCTGTTTGTGATGACAAAATCAATTGCAAAGAACTCAACTGCCTTAGTCGGCTTGATCAAAAGCTTGGCGTAAATGATATTACGATCAATCAGGTCGGGCGTTGTTGTAGTTTCGTCCAAGATCAAGCGATACTCATCAATGCCAAAATCCATCTTGACATTACTCAGCAGGGGTTCAGCCTGCGCCTTGAAGGTGTCCCATGTGGCTGAGGTGTTTGGACCAAACAAGAGACGAGAGGCAATGAACGAAATCTCTCTCTTCAAGAATATCATCAGTCGCCGAACGTTAATTCGATCCAGAGCAGAAGCTGTTTGTTGAAGCGTCTTTTGTCCCCAGAACACAATCCCCTCAGCAGGGAATTTAGCGATAGGATTAATATTTGCTTCATATAAATCATCACGATTCTCGGAATTATAGCGTCGGGAGACTTCCACAACCGGAATTCCGCCAGCGCCTTCGCTCAGTCCGCCTCGTTGAAATCCAGCCGGTGCAAACCATGGTGCCTGGTTACGGTCAGTTGACCCAAGGACACCTATAGCTGCAATAGATGGCGGACCCCAGAAAAGCCTGTTGGCGGTCGTATCTCGGTACAACAACCATGGGGCATATGCTGCACCATAACTGTTATTGATATTGCGATTTTCAAAATCTGTGACCGTTGTACGGACCATAGTCGAAGCGTTATTCTGTTCGTCGCTTTTATTGTTTTCCGTATCTGGTGTATATACATTTTGAATATCAATAATTGCAAGTGCATCGGAACGGTCTTGTGTTGTCTCTAGAAGGTAATTCGTGGTGTTGTTTTCAGTAACACCAGGGATAGAAATGGCATTGTATTGTACCAAGTCTGGATCAGACACAATATTAATCGCTCGCTTAAGGGTTGCCAATTGATAAGAGTTGGCTTCTGTCGGATTGTCGGGAAATCCTGAGAGTCTTAGTGGATCTCTTTCCGTAATGTCCCAACCGTCTGTCCCTCCTGCAAGAACTGTTGTAAAGCGATCATAACCAGCATCCAAAGTTCCTGTGAAGGTATATTTTGCTGAAATGCTTGATCCTGCTTTGCGAGAACCGGCGAAGAATCTTCCGCTACTTGCTGCAAGACTGGTGCCGTTAGCATTAAGTCCGGGAATGGTTCCACTTACGTTGTCCAAAGAGAACACCCAACTAATCTCGGTGACCTTAGTTGGATAAGTGATGGAGCCGCTGTCTAGAGCAGCGTTGTAGTCTCTTGCGATAGGGAGCGCCACATCAAAATTGGTGTTGGAGGCGTCGTTGTAGCCTCCCACAGCGGCTGGTCTAGCTCGGAGGCAGTCAATGATTGATTCGTTGAAGAACGGACTGTCAGCAGACTGTCCTGTCCAAGCGCCCCAGTAAGTATTTTTGTTTGCTTTCGGCGAGCCCCAAGTGTTTTGTTGACGAAGAGGCACCGATGGGAACCTCACAGTTCCACTGAAGGCAAAGTCGTCGGCACCCTGGGTCAAAATAACATTATCTACGCCACTA
>Ga0098059_1001005_pt1 | contig 14753 bp, 12 predicted proteins | sample 20_taG_FD_92580 | JGI IMG/M metagenome (GOLD analysis project Ga0098059, IMG submission 92580) | Marine viral communities from the Subarctic Pacific Ocean - 20_ETSP_OMZ_AT15318 metaG | ecosystem: Environmental > Aquatic > Marine > Oceanic | place: Subarctic Pacific Ocean | collected 2015-01-19
CTGCCATTTGTGTTCCTTGTTCATTGTAGGTTTTTCGAGTAAAAAACTTCTAGTGGTTCATATCCGGATCTCAAATAATATTTCTCCATCTTACTCGCATTCAGCTTTGCCAAATGTACCATGTAAATTCTAGCGCACCCGCGTTTTTTTGCTTCAGCCTCCAAAGCTCTGTGCAACTTGATTCCCTGCCTCCTGTGATCAGGGTCTACATACCAAAACATTTCAGTGCAAATAAGATCGCTGGTTATAAAGTCTTCACTAACCAATGCTCCTATTGTTCCCCACACCCTGTCTCCATCAACCAGTGTGAGGCACAGGCCAAGCCCGTTATCAACGTGTCTCCGCAATCCTGCGGAAAAGTTTCTTGGGATTCCGTTCATCCCACCTTCTTCAAAGAACTTCTCGCAAAGCTCGTCCAGTTGTGAGAAGTCCGAATCAGTCGCTTCACGCACGATCATAGAATACGGCCCATATCAGTCTTGCGTTTGATTTTCTGTCACCGAATGCTTCATGTGGGTATCGGCTGTGAAACATTTTGGTTGGGTATGTAATAAACCTGTTGAACTTCATACCAACAAATCCTGCCATGTCCCAAGGTTCCTTCCTTAACCACTCCTCATTCATCTCCTCTTTAAATGACGGGATGTCCACAGACCGTTCACCCAACTCCTCGTCTGTTGGCATTGCGTCCCATCCACATTGCTTGTGCCTCCAGAACGCCGTACCTCCAAAGCATTGGTCTGGTGGATTTAAATAGAGTACGCCTGCATATTCGCCACATATCTTATCGCTGTGTACGAACTGATCCATAACTTCCAGGGTATAATTAATTCTGAAGAATGAGAAAGGTTCCTTGATCTTAAACCCCATCAATTCAGATATCTGATTAGACAGATCAGGGGTGTGTTCCAGACAAATCCCTGTGTAATCCGCCCCGTCTGGGCCAGTCTCCGTTCTGAATTCAGCCGCCAATAACTTCTCCCTCAACTCCTCTGCGTTGGGGGCAAAGTTATCAGCAACTCGCAGGGTTACGTCCATTAATAATGGCCAAGAATTTTGAATCCTATGCCAAGGTCAGCGCTGGTATTGGATGTCCAGAACGCCCTAAACCTGTACTGGCCTGACTCCATCCTTGGGACATTCACCATGCTTGTGTGAACGGCTATATCGGAATACTTGGGGTCGCCGGTTTCAAACGTATAGACAGGTACATATTTTGATACTGTAGGGCAGTACACCGATACGCCATGTATGTGTGCATCTGAATCAATACTCTGGCAGTAAACAAACAGGCCGCTGCTCTCATTGACATCCTCCCCACCCCCCGCTGTTTTGAACTTTGTGCTATCAAACACAAGGTCTGCGTATTTGTGATTATCGAGAGACGCCAAGATTGGAAGGGTTGCATCAGTAAAGTTAGACCCAAGGTCTTTAAACAGATTCTCAACTCCTGGTAAAACAGCCGAACCCTGCCAAGTAGTTGTTGTTCCAGACTCTACGGTAACTGTAACAGTTGAATCTGATTCATCTGTACCGTAGGCAACATTTTTGTGTGCGACAAACCAGTACGGCGTTGCGTGTCCGTAGAATTCTGCCTCCGCTATCGTGGGCGTGTAGAATTCAAGGGCATTATCCGAATTAACACGAACATGCTGGCCTGTGGTTCCCAAGGGTAACCCAACTTGGTTTGCCAGTTGGCTAACAACTTGGAACCCTCCAAGCGCACTGTCATATCTTGCCTCAACAATCTGACCAGAAGTAATATCTCCTGTGGCTAAAGGCACATCCTTGCGCTTTGTTAACGACTTCGCACCAACTGCGTTTACGTTTAAGGTAGCTTCTCCATCATTGGCTGTGTTTGCCTTGAAGGCTACAGTCATCCCATCCGTATATTCAGTAATGGCAGGCGTAAGCGTTATGGCATACTCATCAGTTGTCCCTGTGTCAGCAGCATAATAGACAGCATCCGCTTTTAAATCGGCTGCCGTGAGGCTGTTCTTTAACGTGCCATCCTGATTAAAAGATGTGTTGTACAGAGTTTCAAGCCCGTTTGAAAAGTCTCGAAGTACCTCAAAGTTGCTGTCCACCTGAGTTGATGAAAGAGCTACGGTCAGGTCTTTCCTAAATGTTAAGTCTGCTGCTGGCATTGTTAGTTTGTCCTTATAAGTGATTCGGTATCGATTCTTGCGGCATCAAAAGTTCGCCCACTAAACTGTACGTCAATCAAGCCGCTCGCTTTAATTTCATCTTGAAATAAATGTTGTCTAAAATAACAGGGGATAAGGCTTTTTGTTTCAGCATTATCAAGCGTCTTGCTTCCCAGCAAGGTCGGGGCTTCCGCTTCGTTTCTCGTTCCATAGATGTTTACTGTTACCTCTGGGTTTCCCGTTGTCTTGCTGCTGAGATGGAGAACATATCCCCTTAAATCCTTCTCGTCTAAATTGTTTCCGAAGTTTGTTAACCCGAATTTCATCAGGCTTTCGTAGGCTGTCTTGGCAGCATCGCCCCTCCTGTAATAAATAGACTTGCCGGTGGTGGCGGCGTCTCCCCACTTCAAGCTATTGTCCACTTTTCCGTATGTGTACACCACCCCCGTGGCATCCCCCATGATAAACCAATCTTCAGACTCTTCAGTAACCAAGGAGACTTCTGGCTTCTTTACACTCGCCGCCGCCGTGACTGGTACGTTGGTGGTACTGAATGTTCCGTAGCGATAGTCGTAGCAAAGAACCTTGTCGGTTGCGCCTGTTCCAAACACCCACACCTCCTGTGTTGGCGTGTTGTGGACTGAGAATATTTTTTCAGTATCCTCAACCTTGGCTGTGTCATAGAAGTTGTTAGACACCGCATCGGCGGCGGGAATTTCCCTTGGTATTCTGGAGGAGAGATCGAACTCGTAGAACGAAGATCGCCCCGCATAAACATGTTCACGCCCATTAACGTCAACTAGCGTGTGGCGGTAATAGAGGCTCTTGCCACCAGGGATTTTAAGCTTGGTTACATTGAACGGAGCAGCGGTGCTGCCAGTATACTCCATTAAGTAAATGGCCGTGTCCCTGTAGACCACCAAGTTCCCCTGCAATTCTGCCATTTTGAGAATGCCACTCCCGTCGTCTTGGATATCATCGTAACCAATGATGCTGCCCACCGAAGTCGTTGGTTGAACTGTTGCGCTGGTTACAGTTGTTACAGCATTTTCAGCAAGGCGTATGACCCTGCCGCCTTGTTCAATCAATGTGATCTTTGCTATAAGGTTGCCGCCATTGGTTCCTGCGCCTGTTATCGTTAGAGAGTCACCGACGATCAGGGATTTGGCTGGCCATGCAAGCGTTAGAACATTGCTTTCGCTCGCCATTGAACCTTTAAGCACTACTCCCCATTCCTCTGGGTAGTCAGGCAAGCTCCATATCAGTCTGTATTGGCGGCGTGTGGTTGACAGTGAGTAAGCATTGTAAGAACTGGAGTTTTCAAGCTGAAAAGATCCTGACTGTACGGGTGCATCTTGGTCTACCACCACCGCAGTCGCACTGATAAACTTCTTTATTTTTCTGGTTTCACCGCTGTCCCAGAGAATGTTCAAGCCAACCATGTTGGATGAAAAGTAAGCATCTGACGCTGTCACCGTGTAGCTCCCAGTAGCGTCAGATTCATCAACCAGAAAGAATGCTAGATCATTTACGTTGCTTGAGGGAGCGGTGTCCACCTGTACGGAAGCCCCGCTGCCTCCGATTATCTTTGTTTTAAATCCGTTTGTGAACCTGACATATTTACCAACATCAGCAACATCAAAGAAAGCTGTCGTGGCTGTTATGTCTGTAGTCGAGGCAGTCATGCTTGCCACTGTTGGCTGGCTAAACCTTGAGCCAACCTGTGACGCGGTCACTGTCGTGCTTTTTGGAGACATCAGTGTGGTCAGGGCGGTGCTGCCTATCTCACTCACATCCCCACATACCAGGATTCCGTTATAAGCGGCTATGGTTCCGACATGGCTTATGCCCTGCTCCCTCATCTCGTATATAGGCTTAACGGAATCCCATTCCAGCCTGTATACCTGTGGAAGATCGACTCCATTATTAAACACGGTATAGCCGTTGATGTTTAGAGCCTCCCACCTGTTGCCGCTTGAACTGAAACCGCTTCCTATCTGTACCCAATCGCCAGTATTTCCTTCGGTATAACCTGTGGCATAGTCATCGGCATAGCCCGCAACTGATGAAGCAAACCTAAACAACTTTGTTTTGGTTCCGACAATGACGGCAGTTTTCCCGTTGGGCCGACGCGCGGAATGAACTAAAGTGATCTCCTCGTTCAAACCCACGCCACCAGGATACGGCTGGCTACCCAAGTCTCGTTCCTGATTGCCCCAGAACCAATCGTACCCCTCGCGCTTAACCTCTCGATCCAGATCACGCCGCCAATCCCTCTTTATTATGTAATTCTCAATACCAGCCTCAGTTTCGGACACCCTCGAAAGAAGTTGTCCGCCTTGACTTGGTTTGACAGTTACACTTTTAAAGCGGGGCATGGTTACAGGATAATAAACATACTGCCAAGGACAGTTTTGTAAACCGTTCCAGTTGGCAGGGCCGCTCCACTAGATGATTTCGGGACAAGGTGACCACGTTCAGCCGACACAACCGCAAATAAGGTGAGGTTGCCCACCAGCGAGGTGTCAGTGCCACCTGTAGTGGCTTCAGTTAAGGTCAGTAAGCCGCCTCCCTCAAACATAATTTTATCTCCTATAGCCGCAGTAAGTCCGTGAGTGTTTTCTACGGTTACCGTCACTCCATCCCCAACTGCTTGAAGGGTTTCATCTACCTTAAAATATCCAGTCGATGTAGGTAGGTTTAGAAGGTTCATGTTTGAGTTTGTTTCCCCTGCCTCTGCCTGTAACGACAAGCTGGTGTATGATGGCATTCCACCTATGAGCCACTGACCATCACCCCTGTTGGAGTCGCAGATAAGATGAAGTAAAACCTTTTTGTTTGCTGCGTCTGCCGTGGATGGAACGACTGTGATCCCGTCAGACAGTACGCCTGTAGAGTTGTTAAGCAGTTTCTCTGATCTCCTAGCAAGACCAAACCCTGTTGCGTTGCCAGACGGTGATGTGCTGGCCTGATCTACATATGTTATTTGTGTGGTGGTGGCGTTTGTCACCTGTGCCTTAACCACGTTGTAATAACTGGGAGTCATTCCTGTCACCGTCACCTTGTCTGATGTCGTTATGCCGTGACCTGTAGGCAGTGTCAGGGTCAGGTTCTCACCAGAGTAAGTGCCTGCTGTTGGGGCAAACCCTTCAACTCGGATATCCACCTTGCCGGACGCGCCTGGTTTATATATCGACATGCGGAAACTTGTCCCGTCGTAGACATACCCCTTCGTGTTGTTAGCCAGCGTTGATCCAGCAGTTAGCTTGCCTGTGATTGTGGTTGCAGCAGCGCTTGCATTTGCAGATAGGACGAAGGTTTGTTCACTTTCAAACGTGACTGTCTGTCCTGAGTACAGTGCCTGTGGCAAGGCATCGACAGTCATGCTGGTAGCACCGTCCGCATAGCCGCTTGAGTTGTTAATAACAACATTCTCTTTTTTTGGGTCTGGCAAAACAATCGTCTGATCGCTGCCCGAATTCATAATACACCTGTAAATCCCATCAAGCTGCTTTGCGGAACCAGGAACTGTCAGCACACTGCCGTTCTGGGTGTGTGAGCTTTGGATGGAGTAACGCTTCTCGTAAAGAGTATCGATCTTTAGGTTGCTGATGTCACCATTGCCAACGGTTAACTTGGCAAAAGGAATATCGCCATCAGAAACAGAAAGCTTACTCCACACTATGGCGGCACTGCCTGATATATCAGCGTTTAATACAGTACCTGTGAGGTTTAGCTTGGAGTAAGGAACCGTTGCCAGTTTAGCGGAGTCAATTGCAGCACCCGTGTTGATGTGGGTGTTGGTAATTCCTGCACTTGCAGTCAGTGCCAGTTTGCCTATCGGGATACTTCCAGCCAGCTTGCCTTCAGCTATGGATCCAGCAAGATCATCATTGGTCACTGCTCCAGACAGGGACAGCTTTGAATAGGGAATTGCGGCAAGCTTGCTTGAGTCAATCGCGGCAGACGCATTGATGTCTGCGTTAACAATGCCTCCCGTCAGGGCCAGCTTACTGTAAGCTATCGCAGCACTTGAATTAACATGGTTGTTGGTTACGCTTCCAGTATCCAAAGCAACCTTCTCCTGCCATTTTAGGTAGGTGGCGTCGCTTGTAGCAAACTCGTTCCAGGCATAGACCTTGGGAATGGTTGTTGACCCAGCCTGTCGCACCCATAGGTACTGTTTCCAAGCCGTGGTGACGGTTGCGTCTGGTACATCTGGGCTTCCGCCCACATCAGTTGTTGAGATTAAAGCACTCATATTAGCAATTAGAGGTGACTACGTCGGTGGTACATATTGTTGTAAAAAGTCTTCCTGTTCCGTTCTGTTTTTTAATGTCAGTTCTGGAACGTGTGTTCAAAAAAAGATCACGGCGCTTCCTTCTGAAGGAGGCAAAGTAGGATTCATAAAGTTTCAAGTCGTGATCTACCTCGCGCTTGATGTGTGCCTTCACATACTCGGCAACACACTCAGACACGGGTGAATCATAGCTGACCTTGTCTGTGTCGCTGTGATCTGCCCTCTCTCCCTCCCATGTAAGCTCGAGAATCTCTGCGTCCACCAGACACGGGTAAACATAAAAGTCGCCAGCCTTTCCAATAGCCATGTATCCCTGTGACCGCTCCATGATCGGCGTGTCGCAGATCAAATCGTTTTTGTTTGAGTAGCTGTACGGAATCAACGGGTATCGAATGCATTCCTTGTCTGAACTGTCAGTCACCGAGGCGTCAGCATCCACATCTGTGATAACCCACGCCTGTATGACATTCGCTTGGTCTGGAAGCGAACCAGCAGAGGCATTGCCTTCAGTTGTTAAGGGCTTAATTCCGGCAGGGGCTGTGTTGTTGTATCGGGTGGACTTGGTTGATCGATAGAACGGGACATGAGATAGGACAGCCTCTGTCCCACCTATGATGTATCTGTCGGTGAAGCTCGTTGTGCCTAGACGATTGGCATCAACCGTCAACAAGGTTTTTACGTCTGCTTTAAACTCACTCCATGTCATAGCTTCCTTTTCCTACCCCGCTTCTTCACCTCTGCCTTGGCCACCTTTTCCACGTTTAAAATATCCTCAACCTCTGGCAAGTCTTCAACCTCCACCTTTTCCGCAACTTCCGCATTTTCTAGTTGGGCCAGTTGGTCCTGAGATACGGTTGAGCTTCTCAAGTTTGGTGCTTTTTTTTTAATTTCCTCAATCTCAGCCCCAGTCATTCGGAAAATTTCCTTAACCTCAATTAACGCATCGAGTGCCACTTGTTCTGCCGGATTTGAGGTGGAGTAGAAGCCTGTCCAAGCTCCGGCTGAATGGTCGTATGGCGTGAACCTTAGTGCCGTGCCATTGACTACGATTGATCTGTTTGCGTTGGCAACGCCGTAATGCTTTTCTGGCATAGTCTTAAAGTACGCTCCAGTTTTGTTGGGTCAAAGGAAAAAATGGGACAGGGGCTTTCGCCCCTGCCCCACAAGGCGAGCAGTTTAGCAGAGAAAAGTTTAGTCAGCCCCGTTAGAAACTTGAGCTATTGACACCCACTTTGTTCCTGTCCACATCAGTGTGATGGCGTCGTCAACATTATCTAAGGCGAAATCTGCACCACAGGCTATGTTACCAGTCCCGTTCTTAACTGTGATGGTTACGTCTGCTGCCGCCTGAAGCACTACAATTTGTCCTGCTTGAGCCGTCACAGCGTAGTTAAGTGTCGCGAGATTGTCAGCAGCACCACTTTGCCCCGCTAACAAATGATATGAGTCAGTTGCGGTAGCCGCGTCTGAAGCAATCGTGAGGGTGGCTCCCTTTGACAGAATCCTGCCCCTCTTAACGTGTTCCTTTACGTCGGATAACGTATCGTATGATTTTATCTGTGCCATAATATTAAAAGTTATGGAGCGGGGGAATTACCCCCCGCCCCAGTGATTACTTTAAGACAGGTCGCAGCCTGCAACTGTCATGCTAGGACAACCGTCCGTGAAGTTCTCAATCACAACATGCCTGTTGGGATTCCCAACTCGAACTTCGAATGTCTTCGAGTTCAGGATGTAGTGGTTGACGTTAGGCTGAATGACACAGTTGTAGATGTCATTGTTCACATCAGTCTGACGCTTCACGCTGTTCGTCTTGATGATGTTGATCGCAATATCCGACCAGTCAATCATCCAGAACGTCCGCGCACGGGTTTTCATCCCAGCGGCCAAGGCTGTTGGCGCACCAACTGAAGCAGTCAGGCGGTCATCGAAGTAAGGATCGGTGAACACCGCCAAAGACAGACCGTGATCAGGAATGTCATACTTGTTGTAGGTGTAAGCAACCTTGCCCGTGACGCTGTCCGTCAGCTTCTGACCAGCTTGGATGAACAACGTAAGATCCGCACTATATTTAGCCTTATAGTACTTGATCATTATGTCGTGAATCTTAGCAGCCGTAAACCTGTCGGTCATACAGTCGATGGTATCAACTGTGCCAGCGGTATTCTCACGCTCTCGCTTAACTGCGTAGGCAGCTTCAAGAATCGTGTCGAGGTTCAACGCAGCGTTGGCACCTGGATGCACACGCCCGCACTTGTCCAACTGTGTCCGAATACCAAGGGTGTTAGCCTTATATTCAAGGTGACATGTTGCATCTGCCGAGTCGTAGACCTTTGGCAGATCGGTGTAACCGTTAACGGTTTGCTTGTCGTTAATGGCTTGGCCGTAGAACACGGTGTTATAGAACGCCCGTTCCTGTAGTTGCTCCTGCTGCTTACGCTGTTGAGCGAGCGGCAGGCTTCGGAACTTCTTGAACCAATCAGAAGCATACGGTGCTTCCAGTGCTTTCAAGTACTCGTCATTGAAACAATGCGTCCAACGCATCGTTTGTTGCCAGTACTCAATAAGACTCAAGTCGTTAAGCGCCGGTCCTTGGTGGCAGTAAGACTCATAGTCACTCACGCTGTTGGCCATAATCGAGAGCGTTCCCGCAATCGGTTGGTTCTTTTGCTTGAGTAGTTTCTGAGCGTCTGAACCTGAAACAGCAGGGCCAGTACCTTGGTAGCCATTCCATGTTGCCGCATCAATAGATGGAACAACAATAACTTCAGCGGCTTCGTAGCCGCCCACACTGTTAACAGTCTGGTTGGTCAGCGACTTTGCACCGAGAACCTTCATCTGAACGCTGTAGCTATCAGAGTCTGCTCCGGGTGCGCCAATGATTCCATTGCCGTTCGTCTCAACCATGATATACATACCCGGCAAAAAGAATCTGCCTATGTTATCAACGGCTGACTTGTTGAAGTTTTGCGTGGTTATCCCAGACCCTGGGTCTGGGCCAAGGTAAACCTTCAGCGTCCATGCATATGTTTCCCCAATAGCAGCAGTCGCAGCCGGGTCTTCCATCGGAAGGGCTGCTCCAGCACCTGTGGTTGCTGATGCATCAATCGTAGTTCCACCAGAGGCAATCGCCGCGTCCGTAGTCGCTGGTATTGATCCAGCATATACTTGGAAGTAATGCGGGTTCAGTGCGTTCCGCTGTGGAACCAAGCTGAATGGTGCAATGATAGATTCACTTCCACCTCCCTTTGCCGTTGGCAAAGAAACGTGCCGACTAAGGAGAAGATCCGTAAGGGTTCTCTCTTGTGCGCCTGCAAGCCGAGCCTCTTTAGTCTGGGCAATAATTCGGGCCATGCCGACTTCGTCCATTCCTTGAGCTTCAAACTTATCTTTTGTCATTGCCGTGAAGCTGGCCTTTGTCAAGGTGCAGCCGCAGGAGTCGTCAACAACTAATGCGCGCGGTGTACAATTATCCGTGGGGAGTGTCCTTGTGCCACTTCCATCCGAGGATACGTTGCTTACAATATTGGTAATTGCCATAATTTAGTCCTATACTATTATTGGTTTCCCTTACAAGAAGGTTTAAGTGAGACTAACTACGGCTAGACGCTACGCAAAAAAGATCACATATTATGTGGCAAATTGGCTTTACAAAGACAGGGTTCTAACCCTTCCGCTGTTCTGCGGAATCAGTCTTTCATCTTGAGTATGTCTATAATGTCGGAGCCAACTGTTGGAGGGTCTTCAATTGCCGCATTATCTACAGCACCTGGGCCAGCACTTGACTTGGATTTGGGTGGGGTAATCGGCTTTGTTTCCTGTGTCGCCCTCCCTTTTTTCTTCGGTTCTGCGGCGGAAGTTTTTTTCTGCCTTACGAATCCCATCTTAGTAAGGCGTTCTTCCTCAGATTTTATTGTGTCTTGTGCTTCTTTGACCGCGTTTGCACCTAACATTTTCAGCACATCATCAGGTGTGAACGTCCACTTCCCGTTCGACTTACCGTCTTTAACAAGACCAGCGTACTCTGTTGGTGTGACAAATTGAGCGGTGTTTCCGTAGGAATCCTGCCTGACCAACTCATTGCCACCGTTCTTTGAGAAGTATTCTGCTTGGTTGTTAACGAAGCCAAGCAGCCATGAGTGATTGTTGTTTGATGAGTTAAACGGAGTTATACCGTTGCTAATATTTAGATACTCCCTTGCCAAAGAGGTTGCAGAACCAAGCTTATCCTTGATGATCGACACTTCATAAGGGTTGTCTTCCTCAACCTTGTCCATACCTTTCTCCCTAATCAAATCACCTAGTTCATCTGGAATCATCTTGGGGATATTGGATTCAAACTCCCTGATGCTGTTCTCTATTCTAGGTTTTGCCTCGAGATTGTGAAGCTTCTGCTCCATCTGTCGCTTATCCTCCTCAGTAGCCTGCCGTGCTTCAGCAACCGCTTCCTCCTTCCACATCATCCTCTCAAGTTTCTTGGATTCTGATTGGGTTAAGGCTGGCTTGTTTTTCTTGATGAAGTCTAAGAACTCCTCGTCATTTGAATCAAGTGTTCTATCAGGATCTTCCTGTGCCTTGGTCGCATAGTTGTCCAGCTTCTTGTAGAAATCCAAAAGCTTGTTGCCCATGCCCTTGTATTTGTCTGGCATTTTGGATTCTGCATAGCGCGCCAACGACAACTCTTCACGTTGCTCCTCAAGGAGGCTGGCTTCGTAGGTGTCTTCTGGCTCTTCCGCCTTTGCCTCCTCTGGCTTTGCCTCTGGAAGCTTGTAACGCTCAAACTCCTCACGAACCGCATCCCTTACATCAGTAGGGGTGACTGGAGTTTTAACCTCAAAGGTCTTGGGAAGCTTCGGCTTTTCCTCTGGTTCTAGTTCCGGCTCCTGCTCTTCTGGCTCCGGCTCTGGTTCAGGTTCCTCTGGAGGGGGTTCCTCAACCTGTTCAATCTCAACCTCCTCCTCCTTTACAGGCTTGGAGATTAAACCTAGATCTTCATACAGAGAACTTAGGAGCGGGTCGTCGTGTATCGACCCCGGTTCCGCAGGCTCTTCGGCTTGCGGCTCTTGGGCTTCCGGCTGCTGCTCTTGCTGCTGCTCTTCGGCCTGCTCAGTTGTTTGCTCTGTTGCCTCATCTTCTAGTACTGCTTGCTCTGCCATAAATTACTGCATTGGCGGGGCTGTCTGCTGTGGCTGCGAACCTTGGACTGCCTGCACAATCGCCTGGATATCCTGACTGTTTTTCTGGATAGCCTGCCCTAGTTGCTGGATAACTTGCTGCGTCTGATCATCAGGCGCTGTCATGTCATCACTTTCTCCAGGTGATAACTCCAACTTCAGGTCGATACCCGCTCCGCTCAATCGGAATATCTCATTGATAATTTCAAAGTATTTCTCTTTTCCTATAGCACCCAATACTTGAGGCTGATTCAGAACTTGAATCAATTGAACCAACACATTTGCAGCCTGCGAGTTACTGGCTCGCTCACTACCATCCCTGCTGGTGAAGATGTAGTCATGCATAAGCTTTCGCTTGCTGCCTATTACCGTGTACCTCCGCTCCATGTCGGGATCCATCAGGTCACCATCGCCCATCTCTACCTCAAACCCCGCTCGTTCAATAATGCTTCTACTGTATCGCCCTAGAACAGGCAGATGTATCGAGTTGCTGCCACATGACATGAGGCTTTCGTAAAGCACCCGCTTCATTGAGGCACGGCCCTCGTCTATTGCATCAGATATGAAAGTGTAAACGCTGTCTGTCGTGTTGCTGATAGACAAAACCTCAGTCGCAGAGATTTCCCTTGGTGCTGGCTGGCCCTGCTCCTGTGGTGACAGTGCCATCAGCTTCTCAGCCATAGCCAGCAGTTGCGTAATGGAGTTAAAGATGCTGGTAAGGTTACCGTTAGGCTGGCTTCTCACGACCTTGAATACATTGTCAGCGTTAGGCTCAATGCCTAAGTCCTGCAACTTGCTGAAGCTTGCGTCCAATGCGTGAGTGGTAGCGTAAAAATTCTCCCCCTTCATTGTGTTGCGGAAGTCCTCAAGAGCCTTGTGTCCCTCGTCGTTGTCCGGCCACATGTCAGAGTTAATGATGGCCACAGAGAACAGGTCTGCCTTTGCAGTCTCAAGCAACTGGCTAAACAGGTTTGTCAACTGATCCTGAAAAGGCATCAGTTCATGGGCGATAGATATGTTCAGCAGTCTTGAATCGTTCTCGTTGTAGGAGAACACGGAAGCTGGTGCGCTTGGGAGTATCTCCGCATAGACAACGGTGAACTCTCCAGCCACCTTGAGGTGTATCCATACTGGGTATGGGTAGGTTCCTATCCCATAATCCCTGGGAATTACCTTGAAGAAATACTCCGTAATAAACACAGAGGTGTCCCTCTCCTCGCCGCTGTAGTATCCAACCTGATTCTTCCTGTCATTGAAGCCCGTCAGGTCATCATCAATTTGAGGTGGGGTGATGGTTGTGTAGTACTGGTTAAAGTAGCTGGCATACTTGCTGAACAACCCTATCTGCCCTGTGCTGAAACCTACATCCTCCCTGTTAAAATAGTTTGGGTTCTCTACGATATCCCCGAATCTCCCTATGTCCCAGAATCCCACATACTCACACCCCGTGTCGGTGTTGAGGCTTGGTAGCGGATAATTAAAATCATAGAAGGTTCTCGTAGGATGAGGGGCTACCCAGCTTACACCCTCGCGAACCACCTTGGTTCTCTTCTTTGTTTGGGTTCCCTCTGGTGCGTACTGTTCAGCGACTGGAGTTTGTTCCCAATGAACGTCCCTCTCCCACGCAGCCCTTGGGAACGCAACACTGTGGCCGTACAGGAACATGTCCCTAATTAACTGTGTCTGAAAATGTCGGTAGTTGTACTGGTCAGCCATGACATCGATGCGTTGACTCAACACATCCGCCCTTAACTTCCCTGCTGCCTCGGTTGTTCTCGGTTCATACTTGAAGAACGGATACAGGTTGTTGAACCGATTGCTCTGTGCAGCCAAACGCCTGGTAACGAAGGAACGAATTAAGTTTATATTTACCTCAAAGAACTTGGGTAGGTTAACCCCAACCACCTTGCCCTTGGCGTCCTTCTTTACATACTGACTGGTGTTCTTGAGTTTGCTCAACTCTTTCACACACGACTGCATGTTGATTCTCTTTTGCGCGTACAGCACAAGAGGAACGATCTGTCTGGTGATTGGAGTGGAATCCCAAGCCAGATCAACTGACGAATAGAGGTGGTGATTCTTGAGCGACCAGATTATATGCTCAGAGATTCGAGAACTGATCATGTCCTCGATCTTCTCCCTGTTCTCTATGTCTTTCTCAATTCTTTTTCTCTCTTCTTTTGGAAGCTCATCAAGCTGTGGCTTCGGTGGCAGCTTGGCTGTGAACAACTCCCTCAACCGTTCGTTGGTTGTCCCTGCTTCCTTGAGTATTTCGAAATCTATCATGGCTTGGATACTTGGCTTCTAACACTGCCTCTTCTTGGAAGTGAAAGAGAAGTGCCACATGTCCAGGCACCTTCCCCCTTTTCATCCACCGTATGAGTTGTCCGTATGGGATGCAGCATGTGGCAGCTAATTCTTCTAATGTGAAATTAACAAAACGGCAGCACCTTGAAACCCTGTCGGATGACCAGCCATTGAGGATGCCTGCCTCTCTCCAATGTCTGTAAGCCCTGTAAGCTCGAGGGTTTTTAACTCCATCTAGTAGGAATCTCCTGGCTTTTGTTTGGCTTTCCCTGCCATGATCATCATTACAGGGACGCCGTCTTCCTCGTTTTTTTTACCATCCTCGTACCCTTCAACGCTTACCTTGTTAATGGACAAGACAGCCTGATCAGATGTCTGCTCATCAAGGCTACCCGTGATGGTCATGGTGCATTCCTCTCCCGGCTCCTTGCTTGAAAAGTAGCCAGCCAGCCCCTCGTTGTCATCGAGGTTAAGTATGACCTTGTCGTTAATATTATTTAGTGCCATAGAAATCCTTACTTTTAAGGTAACTTATCAGTTAACTCCGCAATGTATTAAGTGTGGCTGCACATTTTCCTGTGGCAAGTAGTTTCTAGCACCTGTTAGTTCCATTTTTAAAAGGGGATATGAAATTGAATCAAACTTGTGAATGTATTTTGAACGCTTGGGCTTGATGCCTGTCTTGTCATCCCCCTCCAGATTGTTGAGCGTGTCTATAGTGTTGAGGCACACGGCGGATACATAGAATTCATCTTGAAACAGCTTGCTCTGGAGGATTCTGACCCTTGCTTCAACGCTTCCGCTACCCTTCGGACACCCCTGCAA
>Ga0098059_1001007_pt1 | contig 14733 bp, 25 predicted proteins | sample 20_taG_FD_92580 | JGI IMG/M metagenome (GOLD analysis project Ga0098059, IMG submission 92580) | Marine viral communities from the Subarctic Pacific Ocean - 20_ETSP_OMZ_AT15318 metaG | ecosystem: Environmental > Aquatic > Marine > Oceanic | place: Subarctic Pacific Ocean | collected 2015-01-19
ATTAGTTCCTTGCGAAGTCTGCGCTCGTAAAATTCTCCCTCTTTGCTTTTTACCCTTTGAACAAAAGAGCGTTGGGGTACAGATAAGCCGCCTAAGACTTTGTTAAATAAATCAGACATTTGCCCAACCCATTACGACAGAGGCGACCCATAAGGCGCAAGCAATTGCCACCAAAAAGAATATTATTAAATCCTCATATTTCTTTATCATTGGACAACTCCTTTATTACTTGCTTGATTGACCGCTCTATGCGTGGGGTGATTTTTCGCTCCCCACTTTCCAAGCGTGATATTGAACCTTTGGTTTTATACCCCAAAGCCAATGCCAAGGCTCTTTGGGATAACCCACTTTCTTCCCGCGAAATTTTAAGCTCTTCTGGTGTCATGCCGCTTCCTCTTCATTATGGGCGGCATCAAGTTGGCGCTCAAAAGGAGACAGGACATTTGCCAAGATATCATCAAGCTGTTGAATGTAATTGTCCAAAACATCGTTGCTGTTTGCCAAGGCTTGAGCCTCTTGCAGTTTTTGTGCGTGGCGAATGCACTCATGCAGCCGTCCGCGTAAATCCATAGCAATCATTTGATCGTTTTGGATGTCTAGCGTTTCATTGTAGCGTATCATTTTGCTTCCTTTGTGGTTGGGTATAAAAAGTCTTGTGCCTCTTGCGCTTGCCTGATTGACCATTGCCCCATGCTCTCAGGTTCGCAACGGCGGCACGTTTCCGCGACAGTTACCCATTTGTCGCCGCGAAGTTCTTCGTATGTTTTGCAAGTGCAGTTCATTGGTTTTCCCCTTTGCCCCAAAATGGGGTAGTAGTTGCCGATTGTCAACCCGCTAAAATAAAAAAAACGTATTAGGCCGCGATTTTTGCCACCTAATACGTTTATTTTTAGCCCCAGACCCCCGACGCCCATTCTGGGCAATTGCGAGGATCATAGCCGAACCCTAACGTATTCATTGCGAAATCTACGGCGTTTTTTACGCTTGATGCCACGCAGATGTTTTCAAGCTCTCGAACCAAACACTTATGATCCGCTAATTCTAGGAGGTCTTTTGCCGCTTCCGCATCGCTTTGGCTTATGAAGTAAAGTGTAAGCGAGTTGATGTTTTCGTTTGTGGATTCATAGAAAGTTGTTTCCAATGCAAACATAGTTTTGCTCCTTTGTGGGTTAAGTTGTCAAATAACGTAAGGGACTTCAGCCACCCCTTACCCCAATATGGGGCATAAGTTGACAAGTGTCAACCCCTAAAAATAATTAAATAAAAAAGGGGTAACAACTGGCTCTAGTTGTTACCCTAATTTTCAATAATAGTGCTTGATCTCAGAAACTGTCTTGATAGATTAAGGCGGGGGCGTATTGCGCGGTTTGCTGCGTTGGGTTTGAGCTACCAAAATGCGCCACATTTTCAACTTTTACTAGCGCCCCCACGAAACAATTCCTCTAATTTTTTGTCCTTAAAGGTCATCTGAGAGTTCTCTTCTAATTCAGAAAATGCTAAAAGTATTGCGCCAACTGTAGATAAGTCTTGCTTGTATATTGTCGCCACCCCAGAAAAGAAGGCCAACAAATCTGATAGATTCATATCTTGTGGAAGCTCCTCAACAGCCCTGTCAAATTGCACAAAATATTTGTGGTTTTCTTCAGTCATTTCACAACTCCTTTTAGCTCAACAGAATCGGTGAACCTGATGCAAGCATTGTGTTCAATCCAAACAGCCTCAAACATTTTTTGAAGCTCCAAAAGATCAGAGCGCTGTGGTGGTCGGTGGTTCTTGGCTGATTCTATCATGCGCTCAAGCTTCGTGTAAGCGATTGCGTATTGTTGTTGGAACTTATCTATCTTTGCGGTTTCCATTTAGAACCCCCCCAAGCTGTCTATCATTTCATCCAGTGCCTTTTTGTCCCACACCAGTCTGCGCGTTGATATTTTGATTGGCGGCGGTAAGTCACCGCTGTTTTCTAATCTCTTAAACGTCCAAACACTGACACCAATATACGCCGCAGCTTCTTTGCGGGTCAGGCATCTTGGTTCTATTGATCCATCAGCCATGCGTCATACTCCCCTTTTAAGTTGTTGAATGCAGCCAAAGCTTCATCATTGTTTTGAAGTTCAGCGCGGCTTTGTATGCCAAGGACAGACCGCAAGCCATCGGCAACGCTGTCACGGTCACCAATAGTTATTTCGCCTAGACCCATTTCCTCAACAAGAAATTGCGCGAATTTATCAGATTGGCACAACATTGCAGCAGAGCTTACCGCTGAACGGCGTGGTTGGTCGCTATTATCCACGGAGACCGCTTGTAACGCCGCTACAGCCACCCATTGCTCAATTGACGGGTTGGGAACCCCAAACATGGTAATGGCGTTTTGTGCGGCCTCTAGCGGCACTTCTACGATTATCTGCGCGACCTTACGGCTTTTGATGATTTTGAAATCAGCATACGTTCCTTGTATCACTTTTTTCATTTGTAGTACCCCTTATAGACTCTTTGGGTTCCATCAACAACGTGAAGATAAATGTTTAGGTTTAAGTCAACGGTTGTGTGTTCGCCGCCTAAACGCTGTGGCTCTTGTTCCAAATAAAAGTCATCAGGGTGCTTCCCTAGCGCGTTAGCCAACGGTTTTATAACGCTGAGTGGCGGGTTTACAACTTCCTCTCGTTCATATTTGGATATTAAAGATTGGCTTACGCCGCTAATTTCAGACAGTTCTGATTGCGTCATTTCCGATTGCTGCCTTATTGCGCGTAATTTTTTACCAGAAAATTTCATTGTGGCGTCCTTTTGTAATAAGGGCTGTTCAACCACAGCAATCTAGCTCTAAATCGCCCGTGGTTCTCATCTCCTGTTTCATTAAGGAAGAATTTATATTCGCTTCCTGTTTCGTGTAGCTTTCTGTGGTGAGCGTGGCACAGGGGAATGGTATTATCATCCCCTGCCTTTAGACTCATGCCCCTAGAGCCACGCCAAGGCTTCAGCAAATGGTGCGCTTCTACCCCATAATCATTGCCGCAAATCATGCACGGCAATGACCTGACGTACTCTAAGTGCTTAAGATTGGTATAGCGCCTCAACCTGTTCGCCACCACCGCCATTGAGACTCAGCAACTTGACGCTGCGACCCTTTAAAGTCGTAATTTCTTTTGGCGTAGTTAATGCAGTTATCTAGCTCCTTTTTGCTTTCAAACAGTACGCTGTCACCGACTTCCATTCTTGCAAGCACGGCATACTTATCGAAGTGCTTGTTTGAGCGTATTGGCGGCATTGGAATATTTTTTTCGATTTTAAGATTCATTTTGGTTTCCTTTTCTGTGAACCCAATCAGAAAGCTCTTCTCGCTTATTAATAGGTTCGAGGTTGTGTTTATCTGCTAACCGCCATGCGGCAGCGTTAGTTAAGCCGTCTTTAATTAGATCGTCCCCAATGAAAACAGACCATCCATTTTTGTCTTTGACAACTTTTACTTTGCCCACTTTGGTAACTTAAAATGGGATTTCGTCATCTTTGATGCTGTCAGTTGGTATTTGACCAACGGCATCAGAATTAGCAGGGTATGGGGATTTGTTCGTTGCCTCTGCTAATGATATGCTTGTGAACGGGTTTCCATTTTTGCTTTCCCGCTTTCTTCCCCAGATTTTCATTTCCAACCCATCTTTTAGATTGGAAATATTGCCTGACATGTCAGCATCATTTTCGTTCCGTTTTTCGTTGGGGAATACTACCCCGACCTTTTGGAACACCTCAAAGATCGTTTTGCCAGATCGTGTTTTGCTTTGAACGATAGCCATATATTCATCATTACCATTGATGTTTACTGGGCCACTTCGCAGAAGCTTTTGATTTTCGGCGTTAAACAATGCGCCTGAGTTTGTGTTATCGTATTCCATTTTTACCTCACTAAATTAAAAGATTTTGTGCTTCTGCGCCATCGGGCGCAAAGGTTATGTCAATCAGTTGGTAATCCTTACCGCCTGTTTTTGATTTAAATTTTTGCGATCTTACCCCGTGTTGTAGAATTTTCTCGCAGCCATCCTTATCAACCGTCATTTTTTTGGACGAGTGAATTATGACAAGGCCACCCTTCTTAATGGCTGACTCAATTTCGTAGTCGCGCACAGAAACGTATTTGCCTTGCCACAGCTTCTTGACCTTCTTTACTCTCATGCCGCATCTCCTGATATTTTCTGGATGCTATTCAAGGATGCCAACAATGCAGCCCGTGACTTATCTGTTAAGCTTGCGTCATCTGAGACATCTTTTTGTATTCTCAATATTTCACCCAAATTATAGTCATATAAGTTTGGCTTTGCTTTTATTGCTGATTTAATCAACGCACCCCAAGGGCGAATGTCAGTAAAAGATTGCTTAAGGGACATATCCTCATCAAACACCCGATACGGAGCGCCAGAATAATCAAAGTCAATTGTGCTATCTTGACCTTGCTTAGACGGCTTAGTTGAGTCAGCGTCATGAGAAGTGGCGATATGCTCAACCTCATGCGTCTCTGGCTCTTCATATTCGCCAGTTGGGATTTTAAACAAGGTTCGCATAACAAACTTCTCAGCATAGCTTAACGCGCTTCCGCATGATTGCGCCCCTGTGTATTGAACGTAAACCGTGCGAGTGACTGCGCTTTCCCAAACCTCTCCGCTATCGTGCATAATGTGAAAATCGAAGGTTGCTTTGTAAGTTTTCCCATCAGGCGATATTGAGGCGTCAGTTTCAGTGGGAACTATTACCAAGCCAGAAGCTGTGAGTAGCGGCCTTATTGCTCGGTAGTATGCGTCAATGCTGACGTATTTGTAGGATGCAAATTTGTTTTCGCTGTCATGCCCAAGTGACACGATACTACGCTGCACATTTAGAAGTGCTTTGATAATCTTGGGTTTCATTTAGTCTCCTATCTGCCAAATATCTTTGGCGGCTAACTTCGTGGTTTCTCCCCAAATCCAGTGATCCAAATCAGGGAATACGCAACGACAACATTCAAAAATATCATCGCTGAATGATAGTGTTCTTTGCAAAGCGAGGGCGGCATTCTCCACCTCTGCTATTCTTTGCTTAACATTCTTAACCTCAAACGGGGCAACTCCAGTTGTGCTTATATAATCAATCCAAGGCTCTCGCCCTGTGCCTACGGCGTATATTGATGCTTGCCTTGCGTGGGCGGAAGAAACCCCCGACATCTTACGGGCAACGGTTTTAACATCCCGAACCTTGTCAGCGTATAAAAGATCGAAGTACCCAATCCACGGCACGGGTATATCGCCTATCTTGATTTTAACCTTGCCCTGCTCTTCCTTAAACTCATCGTTTATTGAGCGATAAAAGTCATGAGTGTGGATGACCATTTTTTCAATGTTGCTGCGCTCTTTTATAATTTTCTTTTCATCATGGGCATCAACGGCCTTTTTGGTTTGGCGGTCAAATTCCTCATGCGCGGCTTTAATAAGAGCGGATGCTTTAATTGTTTTATCGGCGGCTATTTGCGCGGCGATCCGATCAACCGCATTACCACGCCAAGCGGACGGCCCTGCGCCTTGATCGGTTATTCCAGATATTTTTAACAGGCAAAGAGCGGGTTGCATGATCCACAAATTAATCGTGGAAGCGCTCAAATAATTTACTCCGTGTTTTTCAAAGGTGTTCATGTCAGCCCCTTTATGCTATCCTTTTGCTCCCGTATGCTTACCACGATCAAATAATATTGCAACCCCCGAAATGGGGTTGTGTAAATTTTTATATGGCTGTAGATTGTCAGATGATGAAAGAGCAAGAAATGCCGCCATGTTGTTACGAGAGTATCTGAAAGAAAACCAAATATCAGTAGATGAATTTGCGGCGGCTATTGAGTGCAGCCGTGGTGCTGTTTTGAAGTGGCAGAGTGGGGAAAGATATCCACGGGTTCCTAAGCTTCTTGCCATCTCAAAAGAAACAAAGGGTGAGGTTACAGCTAATGACTTTGCGGCGCAACAAGTTCAACAACAAAAAAACTGAGCTAGATGGCATAACCTTTGATTCAAAGAAGGAAGCGGCCAGATACCATTACTTGTCAATGATGCAACGAGCAGGGAACATCACCAAACTTGAAGTGCAGCCAAAAATCCCATTGATGGTCAACGGGAAAAAGTTGGGCCACTACATCGGTGATTTTCGTTATCTTGAAAATGGCGAAGTCATTCTGGAAGATGTAAAGTCAGTCGCCACGAAAACAGCCGTCTACAATTTAAAGAAAAAGATACTCGCAAGCTATGATCCGCCTATCTTGATACGGGAAATAATGTAACCACAACATCTTGTGGCAAGAAAAAAATTATAAAATTTTTGTTGCGCTAGTCGCCTTTGTTTGTATTTTGGGAGAACCACAAAGCAAGCATAGGAGTAGAAATCATGAGTTTTGAAGCTATGGCATGGGCGGCTAAATCCGAGTGCGGAAATAGCCTAAATAAGCTATGCCTATTGATGTTGGCAAATTACGCCAACGCTGAAGGAGAGGCGTACCCAAGCTATAAGAGGTTAGCCGAAATGTGTTCTTGCAATGACAGGACAATTATGAGGTCAATAAAATCCCTTGAGGAATTGGGGATGGTTAAGATTAAACCCCGATTTACTGAAAGCGGCAAGCAAACATCTAACACGTTTGTTCTTTGTATGAGGGGTGACAAATCCGACAGGGTGGGGGTGACAAATCCGACACCCAATACAGTTAGAGATATACAGTTAGTAAATATCAATAAGAGGGGCGACAAAAAAAGCACCCCTTACTGTGATGGATTTACTCAATGGTGGAAAGCTTATCCAAGAAAAGACGGGTCAAAAAAGAAGGCTTACGATCTTTGGAAAAGAGCTATCACACAAATTGATCAGGCTGAGTTGTTGCGACTTACAAAAATATTTGCAAGGCTCAAGGGCGGCGGCAAGTTTACTTGCCATGCCACAACATGGCTTAATCAAAACCGATGGGAGACTGTCGGACAAACCACAAATGAAAACCACAACAGAAATGCGTTAGCGGGGTAAAATGGAAAAGCTACATGAAAACGGAATTAGGTTGCGCCATTATGGAATGGGCGACCACAAAACAACTTGTCCTGAGTGCAGCCATACACGGCGCAACAAGACGGAGCCTTGTCTGTCAGTAACTATTGAGGGTGATGGGGGTGCTGTATGGTTTTGCCATCATTGCAACTGGACGGGCGGCGTAAAGGCTGAGAGCGGCTATTTACCCAAGCCTATACCCAAGCCGAATCCAAAGCCTGTGAGTATGCCAGTTTTAAACAAGCTAACTGATAGGCATTATGGTTGGTTCAAAGATAGAGGTATTGGCAAGGACACAGTTGATGCCTTTGGAATTATTTGTACCAAGGAGTCATTCGGTGGAGAGAAGGAGGGCTGCATCGGGTTTCCGTACTATGACAACGGCGAAATAGTTAATGTGAAATACAGAACCCATGACAAGCGCTTTAAGCAAACCAAGGGCGCAAAGAAAACTCTGTTCAATATTGACAGGATAAAGGATTCCAAGACTGTCATATTTGTTGAGGGTGAGATGGATGTTATGGCTTGTTATGAGGCGGGATTTTTTAATGCCGTTTCATTACCAGATGGAGCGCCAAGCAAGCCCAAGTTTCAAGAGGGTGACAAGCGGTTTGAGCCTTTGACAAATTGTGCTGACGCTCTGGAAGGAAAAGACCAAATAATAATTGCCGTTGATAATGATGAGGCGGGTCATGCTTTGCAGCTTGAGCTTGTGCATCGTTTTGGTAAGGACATATGCAGCATTGTTACTTGGCCTGTGTCTCAATCTGGGCCATCCAAAGATGCAAATGATGTGATGCGGACTTATGGCATAGACATTATGATTGATTGCATTAACGATGCCGTTCCTTTTCCTGTTGATGGGGTTCATACCGTTAAGGATTACAAGTCTGAGGTTTTGGATATTTATGATGGCAAGATTCAAAAGCCTGTTGATACGGGGTTCGATAACCTTGATGAAATCTATCAGGTCATGCCATCAACCTTTGCCCTAGTCACTGGAATACCAAATCACGGCAAATCAAATTTCATAGATCACTTGGCTGTAAATTTGATGCGGCGGCACAATTGGAAGTTTGCTGTGTTTTCACCAGAGCATTCCACCGCAAACCATATCAGACGGCTTGCGGAAAAGATGGTTGAACTGCCATTTGATGTGGGGCCAAACCCAAGGATGACGCGCAACCAGTTAATGATGGCTATGGAAGATTTAGATCAGAACTTTCATTTCATTGAGTCAGAAGACGAGATACCAACAATTGATTGGTTGCTAGGAAAGGCGAAAGCGGCTGTCTTGAGGCATGGGGTGCGCGGGATAATCATTGACCCATACAATGAGATTGACGCTACCAGAGACGGCAACAAGCGGGAAGATGAACACATCAGAGATTTGATTTCCAAGTGCAAATCATTTTGCCGCGCTCACAATGTTGCGATGTGGATGGTGGCGCACCCTGCCAAAATGCGAAGGGGTGATGACGGGGCTTACCCGCCGCCTAGCTTATATGATGTCAGCGGGTCGGCGCATTGGAACAATATGGCTGATGTTGGTTTAGTGGTGCATCGTGATTTTGAGAGCGGCGAGACTAGAGTTATTACTCGCAAGATCAGAGAGCAGGGCTTGTATGGTTCAATTGGTGAGGCGTTCTTTACTTACAGCTTGGCGAAGCATATCTATGAGCCTGTGTTTAGATCAGAGGAAATAACCCACTGGACAGATTGAGGCGCACAGGATATAACACCTTGAGGCAAGCTGACTGCTCCTGTTGTAGGTTTCGCTTTCTTTGTGGTTTGGGGATGGGTTCGCGCCCGTCCCCTTTTCTTTGTGGCACTAGCTGCCAACAAATATAAGTATAGACCTCCCCTTCTGTTTACGGGCAGCATAAAATAAACCCACCTAAACGGGAGGGGTCTAGGTGGGTCAGTTGCCATCTTGAGCAGTCAAAGATGGTACAGGGTTGGATCAATAGCCTATTCTAGCCAATTTGCGGCTTCTGTGGAACCCTAAACCTTTTGGGGGTATAACCAACCCCGTTACTAGCGCAAGCTTCTCTAAGGGCGTTATTTAGAGGCCAGAGGGGCATTCCAAAATCACCATAGCCCTGTTGTATTCCTTCAAAGTAATACTTTGATGGTGGGGCAATATCATAGCCATTCATTACATACGCCATAATCATATCCCTGCCCCATTGCCAGTATTGCTTTCGGTACAGTTTTGGATACCCCTCATAGCGATCTAGGGTCAGTTCGCATTCGGGGGTGATGTTCCAAAGAACAACGGGCGCGGTGTCCCCTTTTGATTTTATAATGTCGGCCACTCCTTTGAAGCAAAGCTTATAGTCTGGCAATTGGAAAATCCTATGCGGGGTGGCGGCGGGGCATCGTGTAGCCATTTGCGCCTTGTTTAGGTTAGAGCCATATGCGGCATAGTATGTAGTCATTGGTTTGCTCCTTGTGAGCGGCTTACGCCGCCATTGCGGTGGGGTTAAAGTGTTCTATGCGGCCTTGCGCATAAGTTGCGGTTTCGGCGTTCACGCCTCTTAAGAATGAGTCAGTAGTGTTGCCCGTTAAGTTGCCAAACCAAGTAACAAATTCCTCAGTGAATGTGTTTCCGCGTTGGCGGGTGCGGGTTCCCGTGTTTGGGTTTATTGCTCCAACTTCGTAAAGCGCTAAAAGTTCGTCATTGGTAAATGATCCAACCACTTCGCCATTCGAGTTGAACAACGGACGAGGGCGGCTAACGTGATGCTCACAATGCAAGTTAAATCCTTGCGCCTCAAGCAACTCGCGCAATTCCGCGTATGGGCGTTGCTGACCTTGGCGGCGATATTCTTTGTTGACGGGTGCGCCCGATGTTGCGGCTTGTTGTGACGCATCGCAAAAGTCGCTCATAAGCTTGACCCAATTTGACACCTTGTCAAAGTCGGTGGTTCCTGAGTGTTGGCGAAACTCTATAGTGCCATAACGTGCGAGGGGAGTTAAGTTTACTTTTCTATAACGATCACCACCGCCGCAATTAGCCATATCGCGGACGGAACCACGATGCCCTTCAACGCTACGGAGAAGCGAAGAGTTGCGGCTGATGTTGGCGCACCAACGGCTATTGCGGCGGCTGTTTGGCATCATGCTATCAAAGTTATCTTCAAAGAGAGCATAGCGCCGAACGATATTCTTAATTTGTTGGGTTGTCATATTGTCCCAACTAATGTGTAAGTGTAACCCGCAAGTCACGTTTACATTCATATCGGGGTGAGAGTTCATCGCGTCGAGAACTTTTTCTAGTTCATCAAGACCCGCTTGCCCTCTTAATATTGGGGAAACAACTTCGCCACCGATTGCATCGCTTCTGCTGTAGTCGATGTGGCGGCTTACGGAAGCATCACTAACAATTTTCCAATGGTTGCGGACGTTGTGATTATAACCTTCACGGTGAACCGCAATTCCTGTGCCTTGCAATTCGGTTTGCATATGAATTTCAAGAGCGCTTAATTGAGCGCCTACAAATTCGATTTCAACTCCAAAGGTTTTTTCTTCAAGTCCGAACATTGTCTTTTCTCCGTTTTGGGGTAGCGCCAACTACCGTTTCCATGTACCCAATATGGGGCATAAGTTGACAACCGTCAACCCCTAAAATCAAAAAAACAACCTCTGGACAATTTTTTTTTACGAGTATAGTCTGAGAATATCCCATATTGGGGGAAGGAAACCACTTATGAGCGATAAAAACTGGGCCGCGACAGATATAATTTATCTCAATACGTCAGAGCTTGCTCCGTATGACAAGAACCCCAAGGATCATCCTGACTCTCAAATTGAGCAAATATCAAACAGTATTAGGCAATGGGGGTGGACGATCCCCATATTGGTTGATGAAAAGTTCAGTGTTATTGCGGGGCATGGCAGGCTGTATGCTGCGCAAAATTTGGGGCTAGATGAAGTCCCGTGTATAGTCGCTGAGGGGTGGTCTGAAGAGCAAAAGAAAGCATACGTTATTGCTGATAATAAGATAGCAGAAAATGGCGGGTGGAACAAAAAGCTGTTGTATGATGAGTTAAGTTCGTTGCCAGATACTTTTGATATTGGCTTGACGGGTATGATGGATGAGTTTCAATCAATGAGTTTTGCCGCAAAAATATTGCCGACATTCGCGGATGATTTTGTTGATGGTGATTCTTTGAGCAGGGCGCAAGACAAACTGAGCAATGCTATAGAAGTTGCTTCAACCCCTAAAGATCAAGGCGGGGTAGAGTGCTTGTGTCCGTATTGCGGGGAAAAATTTACGATTACGGGGCACTGATGTTAGAGCATAAACACTTACTGGCTATGGGCGATATGCGATACCCGCCAACCTCTACAGAACTGTTAGAGGGGTGGATGGAAAAATTAGTCGCAGATTTGAAAATGAAAATTTTGATAAAGCCCAAGGCTGTTTATTGCGATACTGTGGGCAATAAGGGGATGACTTGCATTTGCGCTATAGAAACCTCTCATATTGTCATGCACACTTGGGATGCTTCCATACCCATTAGAATGGCTCATGTTAATGGCGCAAAAATGCAGCTTGATGTTTACACTTGCAGCAACCTTGACCTCTCAACTGTTTGGGATTCTTTGAAGCAATTTGGGATTAGGAGTGTCAGGTACAAGTTTTATGACAGAAAAAGTAACTTCCATCTATTAGGCCAAAGCAGATAAGGGGTGCAAATCAAAGTGGAAAAATACATCTTACTTGCTGCGGTAGATGACAGAAGAGAGCTATTGAGTGATTGCTTGGCGTCCTTAAGGGTGTTTGATCCAAGTTGGACATTGGTTATAGTGGGGCAAAAATTCAGCCAAGAAAGAAAATTAGAAATAGAAAAATCAGTAGCTGATGGGTCTATTTTCTTATGGGAAGATGAGGCTCTTGGAATGCACAACGCAAGGCTGATTGGCTTGTCAAAGATAAGGTCTTTGTCCAAAAATCATGTAGTAGCTTCCGTTGATGATGACATGATCTTTTTACCCCACTCAAATTTTGACCGAATGGCAGAAATTGCCTCAATGTATAAAATGGGCTTAATAAGTGGTAACTGGGTAAGATCGAAGAAATCTCTTCCTAAAAAAATATTAAAAATGAAGGATGAGGCAAAAAAGCAAGCAATAGTTTACACAGCGGGCGGCTTGGTTTTCCGCGAGTGGGTTACTGAAGAAATCATAAGTCTAGGGGTGAATAACTTTTGGTGCGACAACACAGAGTGGTCTATGGCGTCTTATCTGGCGGGCTATCACAACGCAAGATATTTGGGCAGCATGGCTGTCCATAAGGTTTTATCTCAAGGTGGCAGAAAGTCTTATGTGGAAAGCGTCCAACGAAAGCTGCCTAATCCAAGGTTTGTAAAAGTAAGGCCCGCAAAAGTCAGCGGCTTTGATGGATACCATATCCCGTGCAGTTCAGACATTACTTCTGAGGCAAAGGCCGAAAGAAAAAGAAGGATTGCGGGGATGGGCGGGTGAAAATTTACCTAAACGAAACTGTATTCGAGGCATCTTTAAATAGAATAAGGCGGTTATTTGACGAGTTCGAGAACGTTTGTGTTTTCTTTTCTGGTGGTAAGGACAGCACAATAACGCTTGAGCTTGCTCTTATCGTGGCGAGGGAGAGAAACAAATTGCCGTTGAAAGTTTATTTCATAGATCAAGAGGCTGAGTGGCAGTTTGTAATAGATTACGTCAAAGAGGTTATGTCCCGTGATGAGGTGGAGCCGTTTTGGGTTCAAGTGCCTATCTTTTTTCCCAACTCTCTGTCTCAAGGAACGCCATTTATTACGCTTTGGGAAGAGGGCAAAAAGTGGATGCGGGAAAAAGACCCCATTGCCATCAAGGATAATCACGTTCTTGAGCCAAATATAGGCGGCGAAGTGAAGTTGGGCTTTTGGTATAAATACTTTGAGAGGGCTGCGAAAAACTTATTTCCTGATTCGCCCGCTTGTTTTCTGGGTGGTATGCGGGCGCAAGAAAGCCCCGCAAGGTTCACGGCTGTTACGGCGGCTGCTACTTACAAGGATATTACCTACGGTAAGATATTAAATAAAAAATTGAACCATTACACGTTCTACCCGATTTACGATTGGGATGTCAGCGATGTTTGGAAGGCAATCCATGACAATAAGTGGAGCTATTGCAAGCTTTATGATGAGCATTACAAATATGGAGTTGCCATCAAGGACATGAGGGTTTCAAGCTTAATTCACGAAACTGCCTTGAAGAACCTATTCTTTTTGCATGAGCTAGAAAAAGACACATGGAACGCGCTGAATGAGAGAATGGATGGGGTCAACATGGCAAAGCATATGGACAAGGATGGTATGCTTATGGTGTCCGAACTTCCAGTTATGTTCGACAGTTGGAAGGAATACAGAGACTTTTTAACGGAAAAGCTAATAACTAATGAAAAATATAAAAGCACTTTCAAGTCTGAGTGGGCAAAGATGGATCAAACCTTTTCTGAGCTAAGAACGCCAGATGATCTTTATAAGCGGCAAGTTGTTTGCGTATTGGCGGGTGATGTGGAGTTTACGAAGTTGCGGCCTTATCTTAACTCTTCTTCGCTGATCGCTTATGATAAGTGGCGCAAAGGGGTGTTAAGGATCACAGATGACCTGTCATCGCTGAAGCAAATCAAGGAAAAATACTTAATGGAAATGGGTGGCGCTCTTGGAAAATAAAATGAGTCACAAGGAAATGGCTGAATTATTAAAGCACTCAATACTTGAGGACATCCAATCTATTGCGGGTGAGCAAGACAAGATAGACTTTTTGAACGACCTAAAAGCATATTTGCATGAGATAAGCCCCTTGGCGGCCCAACCTGTTGATAATGTGGAGTGGGTAAGCGTGGATAGGGTTGAGGCCAATAACTACAACCCAAACAACGTTGCCAATAAGGAAATGCAGTTGCTGCATACATCCATTAAGCACGATGGATATACGCAACCTGTGGTGACTATATTTGATAAGAAGGCTGATAAGTACATTATCATAGACGGCTTTCACAGATACTTCACTTGTAAGAACTCCCCAGAAATCAAAGCGGCTAACAAGGGGCGGCTTCCAGTTGTTGTTTTGAATAAAGATATGAATGAGAGAATGGCGGCAACTGTACGTCATAACCGAGCGCGAGGCAGTCACTCTGTCAATGGAATGTCAAATATGGTATTTAAGATGCTCGACAACGGTTGGTCAGACGAAGACATTTGCAACCACTTAGGGATGGGCGCAGATGAGCTTTTAAGGCTCAAGCACATAACAGGCTTCTCTAAGTTGTTTGAGGACGCTGAGTACAACAAGGCTTGGGTGACGAAAAAGCAAATTCAAATACAATCGAAATATAAGAAAGAACTGAAAGAATCTGATATAGAGTGATAGCGAAATGCCCACAAAAATAACGCCAGAACTTGAAATCAAAATGCGCGATGAGTTTATCTTTGGCTATGTGGCAGAAGATGGAGAGCGTAAGTATCCAACCATAGAAGCGCTGCAACGCCGACACGATGTTGCAATAGCAACGTTGCGCCGAAAAGCAGATAAGGGCGATTGGCAAAAAGAAAAAAACCGCCGCCAAACGGAATTGCAAGATAAGCTAGACGCTGAACGCTTAGAGCGCTTGGTTGAGGGCGGTAAGCGACTTGACGATAATGCCCTGCAAATAGCGCAAGC
>Ga0098059_1001008_pt1 | contig 14732 bp, 11 predicted proteins | sample 20_taG_FD_92580 | JGI IMG/M metagenome (GOLD analysis project Ga0098059, IMG submission 92580) | Marine viral communities from the Subarctic Pacific Ocean - 20_ETSP_OMZ_AT15318 metaG | ecosystem: Environmental > Aquatic > Marine > Oceanic | place: Subarctic Pacific Ocean | collected 2015-01-19
CAACTAACGGAAAGGACTTTGCTGATATGGCAGGGGAAGCCCAAAGTGTTTACCATACAACAGCTTTCAACTTTGAACCACCTGTAACTTTTGCTGATGGATATATTGTAAGTTTTGAGGGTGGCAGTACAAGTAATAATAACGAGGTAAATGTTCAGGCTTCAAACGTTGGAACTGATGCAAGTAATACAGAATATGGCTGGTATCAATCCAGTTGGTCATGGCAATCAGGTAGGGATATGTGGCTCTCATATAGTTATCCAATAGTAGGGACAACTTCAACCACAGGTACACTAGAAACTGCATTACAAAATCCTAACTTAGTATACACTGATTCTAATCTTCCTGATAATACGGACACGCTATCTGTGGGTGGCTTTGTGAAACTTGATGAAACACCAGCTACACTTGAAGATAATTTTTCTAGTGATTCAGCATGGACACAAGTTGGATCAGAAATTACAATTACAGGTGGTAAAGTAGTTGGTGATGATGTTGATAGTGCTGAAACAAGAATATATACACCAATAACTTTATCTGATGATAAATGGGTTGCAGAATTTGATTATATTATAACTAGATTAACTACTAATTCAGAACATTCGCCAATAGCATTTTCTGCTGGAACTGATGTAATTAGACAAACTTCACAAGATTATATTGGATTTGATTTATATGCACCAAGTGATACAGTTCGATTAAATTATCGTGATGGTTCAAGCAACGGTTATGGTTCATCAACATTTACACCATCAATGAATCAACAATATTATGTTGATTTATCTAGAGATGGTACAACTGTAACATTATCATTTTTTACTGATTCAGCACGAACAACACATGAAACTGGAAGCCCAATAACAATGACTGTTCCGTCAACTGTCACTGGATTAACCCATGCACAAATTACAGGGTGGGTTGGGAGTAGTGGTACTGGTTCAGATTGGGAAGTTGATAATTTAATAGTGTATGACGGTATAACTTCAATGGCAGATATACCTCAACCAACTGGCAAATTATTAGGACTCAATGATGTTGAATTTTCAATCGGAACTACAACTGCTAGTGTAATGGGTGGTAATGATTTATTTTATTCACAAACATCTGAAAATGACGGATTACAAATGGCTTCAAATCAAGACCAAAGAATAGGTCAAAAAATTACATCATCATCAAATCCAATGGTAGGGGAAACACTTGATGAATTGACAGTTAAATTAAATAATAATTGGGGTGCAACTGGATATAACATCTATGCAAATGTTTGGGATTCATCTGGAACTGTTCGAGCCACATCAAATGCAATTTCGGTGAATAATATTGCTACTGGAACATACACTGAATATACATTTAGTTTTCCAACACCTGTAACTATTAACAACGGTGATATTGTTGGTGTATCAACTGATGGTGGTACAACAGGATCATCTTCTGTAAATCCAAGAGTCGATTCAAACAATCCAGAAAGTGATGGACTGATGTATTCATGGCGTAACGGTGCATGGTATACAAATCACTTTGGTGGTTCTGCTGACTTGTATATGAAAGCATCATCTATTATAAACATCATCTCAGCCACAGGCTTAACAGACAATACATCAACTGCACAACACTACGCAGTAACTAGAGATTCTAGTAACGGCTGGACTATCTATCAGAATGGTGTAAGTAAAGCAACTGCAACTGATTCAACAAGTTTGGGTGCTAACAGTGTAAGAGATTCATCTTTAGACGGAACTAATAACGGTGCAACAACTGGAGTAACTGGAAAGATTGGAAACGCTTGGGAATTTGACGGTTCTAATGATTATGTTGCATCAGCTTTTACAGATAATCTAGGTGAACAATTCAGTGTTTCAATGTGGATTCAGTTTGATTCTATTTCAAATTGGGACGCTTTCATGGGTAAAGGTGCTTCTGATTCCAATGAGGAATTTATTTTCTATATAGGATCAGGTGGACAACACATTCGCGGTGAAGCATTAGATGATATGAGTTTTGAACCAACATCAGGAACAACAGTATCACCTAGCTCTAACACTTGGTATCATATCACATATACAGTTGATGGTGATGCTGGTGAATATTATGTGTATATTGGTGACGAAAGTGGTACACCAACACAATATGCAAGTGATGATAATAATACTACATTTACTAATACTGCTGGTACTGAACCAATATACATTGGTGGTAACACAAGACAAACTTCTTGGCATGATGGAAAAATTGATCAGGTTTTAGTTTATGATGATGTACTTACACAATCAGAAGTAAATGCCTTACACAATTCAGGTAGTGGAACTGCAACACCTGACACATCAGGATTGATATTACACTATGACTTTGAACAAACTGGAAGCACATTAGAAAATCAAGGAACTTCAACAGCAGATTACACAACAAACCTCTCAGGTTCTTTAGATGAGTTCTTTATCAATTCAGATACTTTAACCAGTACAGAAATTGAAAACATATCTGACAGAGGTGAGACACTAACAGCTATTGCAACCACTGGTGCTTCCACAACTGACTATGATGATAGTTCAGTAACAGGTGGAAATGATTATTATTATTCTGTTAAAGCAACTAATGCAATAGGTGATAGTAATTTCCTCACACCTTTCGTTAGTGGTCTAGCTGGTAGCCCAGCTCAACCACCTACAAGTGTGGCAACTGCAACAAATTCACCTAACTCAGATCCACTTGATGTTACAGTATCATGGTCAGCACCGACTGATGTTGGAACTGGAACTTTAACGGGCTTTGAGATTTATCGTGATGGCACATTACTTACAACAGTTGGATTAGTTTCAAGTTATACTGATACAACTCCGTCAGTTGGAACTTATGTTTATTCATTAAAATCATTAGCAACACATGGTAACTCAGGTTTCTCAGCAACTTCAAGTATTGATACACCAACTGCACCCCCAACACCTAACGCACCAACACTGGGTATAACCAGTCCAAACCCAAGTCCGTTTGATGTAACTATTTCTTGGACTGCACAGTCTAACGGTGGTAGTGCTATAACTTCAACTGAAATATTTAGAAGCACTACTGAAACTGGAACTTATACTTCAGTCGGAACTGTAACTGATTTAGATTTCACTGACACAGTTCCAAGTGCTGGAACTTGGTATTATAAAATTGCCAGTACAAACTTGTTAGGTTCTTCAGCTCAAGGAACTTCAGCTAATATCGCAACACCAACTGTACCAAGTAGTGACAGTTCAACGACTTTGGCAATAAACAATCCTAATCCTAACCCACTTGACATTACAGTGTCTTTTACAGCTCCTACATCTGACGGTGGTAGTGCTGTAACTGGATATAATTTATTTAGTTCTGATGACAATGTAACATTTAATTCAGTTGCAAGTGCTGTAAGTGGGGATCAAACAATTACAGTAAGTGGTCCTGGAACTTGGTATTTTAAATCACAGTCCATAAATAATGTTGGAACTGCTGCAAGTCAGGGTAGTGCAGTTTCTATTGCAACCCCAACTGTACCAACTGCTTCAGGTGTAACACTTTCAATTCCTAGTCCTAATCCAAGTCCACTTGATGTAGTTGCAGTATTCACAGCACCAAGTTCTGACGGTGGCAGTTCTGTAACTGGATATAACCTACTCAGTTCACCTGATGATTCTGTTTACAACTATGTCGCCCAGGCAGTAACGGCTGACCAAACAATAACAGTTGTCAATACAGGTACATGGTATTTCAAGAGTCAAGCAATCAACAATGTGGGTAATGGAACTTTAAGTAGTGCCGTAAGTATAACTACACCAACTGTACCTGATGCACCAAGTATAACTTTGGCAATAAACAATCCTGATCCAAGTCCACTTGAAGTAACTACAACATTCACAACACCAAGTAACAACGGTGGCAGTTCAGTAACAGGATTTAATTTGTATCATTCATCTGACGGTTCACTTTACACTTCAGTTGCAAGTGCAGTTAATGGAAATTATAATTATACTGTAAGTAATTCAGGTACACAATATTTCAAATCTGAAGCAATATCAAACGCTGGTACAAGTAACAATAGTACGGCAGTTACTATCGCAACACCTAACGCACCTGATGCTTCAAGTGTTTTACTAAATATTGACAATCCTAATCCAAATCCGTTTGATATTACAGCATCATTCGTAGCACCAAGCAGTGATGGTGGAAGTGCCATAACTGCATATAACTTACTCAGTTCCTTTGATGATGTTACTTACAATTATGTTGCACAGGCAGTAACAGCTAACCAAACAATAACAGTACCAAATGCTGGAACATGGTATTTCAAGAGTCAAGCAATCAACAATGTGGGTAATGGAACTTTAGGTAGTGCAGTCACTATCGCAACACCAACTGTACCTGATGCACCAAGTCTAACATTAGCAATCAATGATCCTAATCCAAGTCCGTTTGGTATTACAGCTTCATTCGTAGCTCCATCAAATGACGGTGGAAGCTCTCTAATCAATTATAATTTACAATATTCTGATGACGATTCAACTTATATTTCACTCATAAACGGTACACTTGGAAATTATAATTATACAGTTGCAACACCTGGCACACATTACTTTAAATCAGAAGTAACAAATAATGTTGGCACAAGTTTATTATCTTCAGCATTTAATATCGCAACACCAACTGTACCAATTGCAATATCTGATTTGGCTGGAAGTACAGTGAGTGACACTGCAATTAATCTAACATGGACAGCCCCTAATAACGGTGGAAGTAATATTATAGATTATACAGTATTTAGAGATGGTACATTAGTTGGCACAGTTACAACCCCTGGATTTTCTGATACTGGATTGACACAGCAAACAAGTTATGTCTATACTGTTTTTAGTAGAAATAATGCTGGTACTTCTTTAACAAGTAACAGTGTTACACAAACAACTCATGGAGTTCCAGATCAAGTTGCAGTATTCACTGCTACAACTGCTGCAATAGATCAACTTAACTTAGCATGGACAGCACCTAATGATTACAACTCTGCAATTACTGGTTATATTATAGAACGAGAAATAGGTGTCGGGGGTGGCTTTACACCTTTAGTTACTTTAGGTGTAGTAACTTCATATTCTGATCCTGGATTAACTTCAGTTCAGGAATACAACTATCGTATTAAAGCTGTAAACTCATATGGTAATGGACCAACTAACACTGCCAGTGCAATTACATTACCAGCACCACCAACTAATGTTGTAGTAACTCCAAGCACAAGTACATCTGAATTAACAGTTACATGGACTAATCCGTCACTAACTACTGGTATTACAGGTTATCAAATACTTAGAGAAGATGGAATAGGTGCAGGGTTCTCACCAATCAATACTGTATCAGGTCCAACATTTACTGATACAGGATTATCAACCAATATTTATTACAATTACAAACTAGCTTCAGTAACGTCACAAGGAAATTCTGCATACTCTAACACTTACTCTCAAACAACATATCACTTACCTAACGGTGTAGAAAGTCTAAGTGCAACTTCAGGTGATTTAATTGATGCTGATTTAACATGGTCAGCACCTACAACTCCGTATGGATATGTAACAAACTATCAAATTTATCAATCAACTACTGGTACACCAAATGTTCTCATTGACAGTACAAGTGCAACAACTTACACTGCCACTAACTTAGATCCAACAATTACATATTACTGGCTTGTAGCTCCAGTGACAATACATGGAACAAACAGTACAGGTAATATTGCCAATGCAACTGCAACTTCTGAAATTGTAATTGGAAGTATTGAAGTCAGTAATGAAACAAACCCTAACACTATACCAATATTTTTCCATGAAGTTAGAAATGGAAATTCCACAGAATTGACAATAACATATGGAACTGGTGATAATATTAGCTGTGAATTTGACTACAAGTTTGCAAGAACAAACTACACCCATTCCAACTTGGCTGAAACCTATGTGTCAAATGTTCAATCCTCACATACATTCACATTTACCAATTCAGCTAATGAAATAATTGGGGTTCACTGTTATGATCAAGACACTAATCCAGGTGGTAATACTTTGACTAATGATCAAAATGATGGCCAATATCAAATTAACTTTGCAACACAGCCAATCGTAACTCAGGTAAATGATTTCCAGAAAGGTGCGTTTGGTATTTCAGGTGGATTCGGTGCTTTTGATTTAATGACAATGTTTGTTGTAATAATTTCAATGGTCGGATTTAACAGAAAGAACCCAGCAGTTGGTGTTGGTATCATGGTGGCATTTATTGGTGCTATGGGTTACTTTGGAATTATAGAAGTTCCAACTATTATAATGGGTGCAGTTGCCTTAGTAGTAATATTGGCAATAGGTAATGTGAGGAAACAATGATAGATAAGGCATTAATGATAATTATATTCATGTATGCAGCAGGGTTCTCACTACTTGGAGTTCAATATACTTTAGCTGATACAATTGGATTTCAGATGACTAACATGGATGGTGTGCCAATAAAATCTGCATTACATGGATTCATTAAAACTGGTGAGTTAAATGAAAAAACACAAAACATCGTAACTGCCGACTTTCAAGGGAATAGTACATACTTTGACAAAGTAGAAACTTTTACTACTGGTGCTGCGTTTGTTGCCTGGGAGTTAGTTTCTCTAATGACAGGAACTTATATTTTCTATATTATGTTCCTCTTTGGAGTTGATACGATCTTCGTACTTGTCTTTGTAACACTTTATGTCTTGTTATTAGCAAGGGCTATACTTGGTTACGTCAGGGGAATATGACTGAGTGTAAGTGTAAATACAACTGTGATGAAAAATGTACTTGTTTATGCAATTTTTGCTTTTGGGATGTTTAATCTCGCTTCATAAACAAGGTCAGAATTTGCATTATAACATAAAGCAATATTACAATAAAGAATAAAAAGTGCATTATTACCCATATTGGATTTAACAATGTAATTTTATCAGTTGTAACATCAGTTAATGTAATTATTGCGTTGTTTGAATCTAGGACCTGATCAGCTAATGTTTCAGTGGACAGATAAATATCCACACCAGCATTAGCCAAGACAAAGGCACAAAGCATACTTGGGATTAACCAAATAACTCTAACTGCTGACTGTGAAACAGTCATTGGAGTTTCTTTAAATGAAGAAATAATTAACATAACAATACCAGCATAGCATACCAAAGCGTACACACCAAACTCAAGTATGCTCATATCTGACATACAATCTATTATTTTGGCTAATATATTAAATATTACCGATTTATTAACAATATATGGTATTAGCACAGGATCAAGCTCAGGCAAGTCAGGCTGAAGCCATAATTGCCGAGCAAGAATACCAACAAGAATTGGTTCAATATGAAAAGGATCTAGCACAATATGAAAAGGATCTAGTAAAATATGAAAAAGAAAAGAAAAAACTTGCTGAGTCACAAGCAGCCGAAGCAAAAAGAGTTGCAGATATAAAATCTACTGAATTAAAACGAAAGGCTGCAATAGAGTCAGCTAGAATAGCCGAAGCAAAAAGAGTTGCAGATATAGAAACAGCGAGAGTAGCAAAATTACAATCTGAAGCTCAAGCAAGACAAACCACCTGGGTAAACTTTTGGGATAGTTATACAGGTAATAAGGGCAAAGCCATGAAACCAGTCCACTATATGTCCGTAGGTGGTGTTGGTTTTGGTACTGGTGATCTTGTAGCCAGTATTGGTGGTAGAGGTAAAATCGGTATTGGAGCTCACTCATCTTACTATGAAAGAGCAGCAACCAGTTTAAGTTCAAGATATGGGGTTACTGTAACTGCACAACAAGCTCGTCAGATTTCTGCGACAGGTGCTAGAACAATGTCAGGAAAAGCTAAAGAACAAGTTACACGATCTATTATAGATCCGTCAGGGAAAATGGAATCTGATTATCAAGCTTCAAGAGCTCAAGCAAAAAAGAATGTTGCATCAGCTTATGGTAGTATGTCAGCACAAGAAGCATCTACTTCATCAGCATTGGCAACAAATCCTGAAGCACAAAATGAAGCAAAGTTAGAAGTCTTACATAATTTAACCAGTGGTTTAATTGGAAAAAAAGAAGAAACACTACAAGCAACATCAAGTGATCCAGTTACAGCAGCACAAAACGCAAAACAAACACAATATGTTTCAGAATTAAGACAAGGTAACGTTGGATTGGCAACTGCATTGTTACAACCACAAACTGAACAACAATATTCTACCAACACTGTAAATCTAAGAAAATTTTTATCTGAACGTGGATATGATGTTTCAAATCCTGACACAATTCCTAATGTTGTTTTGACACAACCTGTAAGATATACTGATGTAAGAAAGCAATCACGAACCACAGGAGTGATGGGGGATCTTAGAGAACTAACTCCTGAAAATCCAAAAATATCAAATACAGAATTACAAAAACGTACTGAAGCAAGAGAGAGATGGGAATCAATTAATATTCCAGTCAAACAAGCAAATTATTATTCAAATCCAGATAAGGGAAGTTCTTTTATCGGATATGGTTCTGACGGTTCTCCAATTCAAGGACCACCAAATATTTCAACTGAAAGTCAATGGGTAGTTACAGATCCAAACAAAACAACCCCTACATCAATACCAACTATGATGGGAAAATCATACATAGTTCAAACACCAGTAACTTACACCTTTGATACAAAAGAACAAGCACAAGGATATATTGATTATGAAAATAAAATAAATTACTTAACACATATGACAGATCAGAATTATTCCACCCCAGGTAATAACCCTGGACAATGGATGGCTGACTATTATAGAAAAATTGATGACACTGGAAAATATTGGCAGTCAGATAAGGGAATAGGTGGTACATATTATCGTGAAACTCCTATCGGATGGATAGCTGGTGCTGGTATTGGTATTCAAAAAATGGCAGTTGGGTTAGCAATACAAGTTGATAATTTAGCAACACAACATATTGCACCATATGTTTCAGGTACATTACCACCGACTCCGTTAATTCAATCAAGTGAATCATCTGATCAAACAGTATTCCCATACGACTTTGAGAATTGGAGATTTAAAACTGGTGAAGAAATAACTACTGCATCCTCAGAGTATATTGAAAAATATGGTACACCTGATTTTGTTGGTGGTATAGTTGGTGGTTATTGGATAGGTGGAAAAGGTGCTAAACAATTAATACGACCATTAGGTATTGGTAGCCAACCAATTTATTTACCAATTACTGCAAAAACACTTACTGGTGAAGCTGTAAAAGAAGCAGTTCCAGTAGCAAAAGAGTTTAAATTGTTTGGAAAGACAATTGCAACAAAAACTTATGATAATCCTACAACCATTAGTTCAGTTGAAAAACTAAAACTTGCTGACACTTCAGGTTCTTATTCATGGGGTAAACCAAATACTGCTAAAGTTTTGGCTAAAGTAGAAATTACTCCACAAGGTACAGGGTTAGAATTAATGACAGGGGTTAAACAACAAACACAATTCAATAAAGCAGTAGTACAAGAATTAGTCAAACAAGGTAAAATGAGTCCTGGGGATGCAAAGTTTGTTGAAGATATTGAAAGAGGTGTACAATTATCAAGAAAAGAAAAACCTATAATGTATTCTGGATTTGGTGAAAAACCATTAAAATTCATACCAATAGGACCAATAACACAAGCTATACTTCGAGGTATTGGTAAGGCACAATCACCAATTAATTATATACGATTAAAAACTCGATTAGGCCAAGTAGGTGGTTCAATGGCACAAGACATCCAATTAAAACCAAAATACCAAAAGGGTGCAAAACATGATATTGATATTGATGCACCAAAAACTGATGATGCAATAAGACATACAAAAACAATTTATGATGAAGTAGTACCACATAGTACAAAAGATACAAAAATTGGATTGGCAAGTAATGAAAAGAAAATTACTGTAACCTCAAAAGAAACTGGTGGTAAACCTGATGAATTTGTTGAACTCTTAGATAAAACAGATGCAGTAAAATATCAATCAGCAGCACAGGAATCAGGTAAAAGATTTGGTGTAAAATATAGAATTGACAAACTCTCAAAGGTGTTTATGCAACCATTAAAAGAATCTGATAGTGGAATAAAAGTTAGAGATATTAGAGATCAGATATTAGCAAAAGCATCAAGTGTTATATCACTACAAGGTAAGACTTCTGGAAAATTCAAAGGTGCTGCTGAAGCTGGAACGTGGGAAGCAAAACAAAACAAACTCATTGATGATGGGGCGTTGCATATTGATCCCCCAACACATAGAGGAAAAGATACCGTTGATTTATATAAAATATTCAAGTCAAGGGCTGAGGAATTATCTGAGTCTATTTCTCCAATAAAAAAAGCAGAGGGTAAAGAGTTAGATAAAATTGCAGAAAATATTAAATCACGTTCACCTGAATTGGACTTTACACAAAAGTCAGGAGAGGTAACAAGTTATGTTATTCCTGAGAAATCTGTTTCATCATTAGCTTCAGATAGTTTGAAATCTTATAGTAATACCCCTACTTTAGTTCCTACAACTATTCCCACAACAAGTCCAGTTGAGGATGGACAAATATTATATCATGGAACTAATACTGAAGCAGCAGAAAATATAATCAAGTATGGGTTCAGATTATCAAAATCTGAAACATCAGGATGGGAAAATATTGCAGCAAAAACAATTTTTACTAATACTGATGTACGAGGTGTTGCTGGATATAACAAAGGTAGTTTATTAAAAATTACAATGCAAAAAGAAGCAAAAGAATTTGATGTAAATAAACAGCCAAATCCTTTAGAAGATGATGATGTTTTACGTTTAGCAGCAAAAGATGAAAAAGCAGATACCATTACAAATATAATGCAATCTCAACAGCCGTTTGGGGCTGAAGTAGAACTTGTAAGTACAAAAAATATTAAATCTATTGAAACAGTTCAAGGAGATGTTAGGGGAAAATGGACACCTAATAATACAATCATAAACAAACCAACTACATCAACTATATCACCAACCCCTAGTATATTTTCAAAAACTCAATCATTGTCATCTATTAGTAAACCATCAATACTATCTACAAGTAAACCATCAATACTATCTACAAGTAAACCATCAATACTATCTACAAGTAAATCATCAATATCATCTACAAGTAAATCTACAACAAGTAAATCTACAACAAGTAAATCTACACCAAGTAAATCTGTATTAAGTAAATCTACACCAAGTAAATCACGACTTTCAAGGGCATCACGACTTTCAAAACCATCAAGATCATCACGACTTTCAAGGGCATCAAAATCATCACGACTTTCAAGGACATCAAAAATTAATAGAAACCCAAGTTCTGTATTACCAACAAGGAAACCAATTATACCAATAATTTATGATTTTGAAAGTACATATAAAAAAGAAAAATCTAAGAATAAAAAAACAGTAGATTTTTTGGGTAATACCCGAACTGATCATATAGTCGGATTATTCAAACGAAAGGAAATCATATCAGGAGATAAAGCATCAGCTAAACAACTCAAAAGAGATAAAGAATGGAAAACAGGAAAAAAGAAAAGGAGAAATGTAAAAAATAGATCAAAATCGTTTGGTCAAAGAATTGGTATCATTAACAAAGGATTTAAAATTTAGAATTAATTTGTCAAAATAATTTAACTATAATGTTATATAGTAACTATTAGTTACTTATAGTAATGGGTACACATGTTGATTCAATCGTTGTAAAAGTTGCAGCACCTTATGCAAAAAGAGCTCAAAAATACATTGGATGGGATAAAGAACATACAACGATGACTGATTTTGCTAATAACGCATTTAAAATGTATCTTGCCATCCAGGAGAACAAAAAGGATGACTGAATGTTTTGTTTGCCAGAAAGGGTATATCATAATTCAAAAATTCTCACATTATGAAGAATCAATGATTAAAACTTTTTGTTCCAGTTGTTTATGTGATTTTAATAAATCTGAAACGACTGCATATGATTTCACCAATTCTAAAGGTGGAAAGGGGGTGACAGAATGAACGTTGACAAAGTAAGCGAGGGTGGGAATTATCTCAGAGCAAGTTTTGTAAAAGAGAATAAAATCACTGAATTGCAGATTACCGATGCCAGAAGTATAGAAATGATTACATTTCCAGGCAAAGATGGTAAACCTGACACACAAAAAATTCAATGTGATGTATCTTACAAAGAACAAGGTAAGGAAGATCCAAGTAACTGGACCATGAATAATAAATCCAGAAATATTCTAATTGATACTTGGGGTAAAGAAACTAATGAATGGGTAAACAAAGTGATCCCGATAACCATTAGTGGTTCAGGTGAGATGGAACATATACTCGTAGATGCGATGAGGATCGTATAATGGTGTTTTCACCAATAATCTACAACAAGTTGCTCGATGAGAGCAACTCCCCTATTTTTTCTAAAAAAGGAGAGAAATATGAACAATAGAGAAAGAATGAGAGCCAGTAACAAACTGGCAGTCAATCATTTACTTAAAAATGGTTATGATGAAATCTGGCTAAAACCACACACAGCTAGAAATGATTTGGTTTACTGCCAGGATAGAAAGTATTTGGCCACTGATTTGTGGAATCTTTTTGATGGGATATGTTTTGGTGAGGATTTAATTGAGGTAGATGAAACTAATAGAAATAAGGCATATTATATTCAGGTTAAAACAAACGCCTGGGCTGCTGAAGAACCGATTTTGAAATTCCTCAAGACACACTCAGTTAATGTAATTGTAATTAATGTAACAAACAAACTAAAATCATGTAAGGGAAAATACAAAGTCTTTACGAGGGAATACCAATGAGTTCTGCATTTATAATTAGATGTGTATTGTGTAAGTCACAGTTTGAGCAAGTAGAATCTAGGACTAGATTTTGCCAACATTGTAGGTCCAGTAAGATGAGATCAACAAGAGAGGTATATTATAAAAAAAGAAAAGAAATGAAAAGAGGGTTTAATATTTAATGGATATTAAATTATTTAAAAAATCAGTTGAAAAGATGACTCCACAGGAAAGAAAAGTTTTGTTAAAACAAACAAGAGGAAAACTAAAGGTCTTGGATAATAATAGAATAACCAAAAATCATATCGAAAGAGAATTACAACGAGCTGATCTAGCAGCACAAACCAATAGGCTGCAACAAAAATTGTATTATGTTTTACACAAGCCAGAGATAAATAAAAATAGGAAATTCTATAAGAGGACTAGAAATTGAAATGTGAATATTGTGGGGTTTCATTCTTTGAAGATAATGCTGTTTTAGAAAAATATCTTATGCATTTGATTATAATACATGGAGATGAAGTACAAAAATGAAAACTGACCAAAAAACTCTATTTGGAGAAAAACCATTTAAGATTAGAAATAAAAAGATTATAAAATCAGGTGTGATTAAATTTTATCCACCGACAAAAGAAACCCCTGAATCAATCATTGAGGATTTAGAAACAATTCATGGTAGAACAAAATTTTATTCTTTATTCTCAGGTGGTAAAGATTCTATGAGTACCACACATTGGCTTGATAGTGTTGGCAAACTAGAAGCAGTTGTACATATCAAAACAAATATCGGTTTACAAATGACAACTGATTTTGTCAGAGAAATTTGTGAGAAACAGGGATGGAAATTATTTATAATTGAACCAAACCCAAAATTCACTTATGCTTCATTTGTTCTTCAATATGGTTTTCCACTCCCAGCTTTTCATCGACTCATCATGGGGAAATTAAAATATAAAACCATGAGAGATTTTGCTTTAACCATTGATCGTAAGAACCATTGTTTAATTTCAGGTGTGAGAAAATTTGAATCAGTTAGAAGAATGGGTAATTTTCCCTACCCAATTCAAACCGATGGTGTTTTGTATTTTGGATGTCCAATGTTTTACAAAAGTTCAGAAGAAACTTATCGGTATGTCCATGAAAATAATCTAACTATTTCCCCTGCATATTCAAAGGGATTAGGAACTTCAGGTGAATGTATGTGTGGTAGTTTTGCAGTTGCAGGGCAAAAATCTATGTTGAGAGATTTGGATTCTAAATTAGCTGATTATATTGAATGGCTTGAAGATGGGATTCAAAGATTTGGAACTAACCATGCAAGACGTTATCCAAAATGGGGTGGAATGGCAAAAATGTCAGAGTTAGAACAACAACAACAACTTGATGGATTCTTCAAAGATAACCCTGATCTCAAAGCTGTTAATGATATGGAAAGCATGGTATGTGGGGCTGAGTGTGGTCCTGGAAGCATGAAAGGAGCTTTGGACTATTGAAAGCACTTGATGATATTATTGAACAACGGATGGCAAAGTGTAAGGAGTTGGAAGAAAAGATTGACAAATTAGATGATGATTTATTTGAACAGTATTTAGAATTGGAATTTTTTAAAGAAAAGAAACGAAATAAAATACAAACGAGATTGGATGTATGATGAATAACGAAAGAAAAAGACATTATATTGAATTATTTAGGGATTCTAAATTCAACTGTTTTCCAATACCACCAAACCAAAAAATAGCTGACTTTAGGTATAAGGCTGAAGAAACAACACCTAATCAGATAATAAAAGATGAAGAAAATTATGGGGTATTACCTACATCTGGCAGTGGAAACTGCATAGTAGATTTAGATAATAAAGAACATTACAGAAAATTTGCAGAGTTTATGATTAAAGAGGG